>OLWB01000607.1_pt1 | contig 36841 bp, 33 predicted proteins | sample 1673331 | NCBI WGS metagenome assembly OLWB01 (sample SAMEA3178943, study PRJEB25190) | human gut metagenome | biome: human gut; feature: human-associated habitat; material: faeces | place: Austria | collected 2013
CCACATTGTGCAGCAGGGCACGGTAGCGCTCCTCATGGTGCTTTTCAATGGCGGCGACCAGACGGAAGCGCTGCGCCAGCTCATGAAAGCCCTCCTCGTCGGCGGTCTTGGCAAAGCCGTCGTACATATCCGTCCACTCGTAGTTCTCGCCTTCAGCGGCGGAGAGAAGGTTTTCGGCGGTGTCGCCAATGCCGTTCAGTTCTTTGAACCACAGCTTGGCGTGTTCCTTTTCGTTTTCGGCGGTTTTGAGGAACAGCGCCGCGATCTGCTCGTAGCCCTCCTTCTTGGCCTTGGATGCGAAATAGGTGTACTTGTTGCGCGCCTCGGACTCACCGGCAAAGGCAGCCATCAGATTTTTTTCGGTTTGGGTACCTGTGTATTTCGTTTCTTTCATGGTCGATGCTCCTTTCGATTTTTCTGCTTTCCTTGCAGACAATTTATGGTTTTCTTCCGTGACGAAGTCACTTTTCTTTTCCATTACCCGGTATTTTACCCTCGATGATCGCATTTCTGACACTGTATCATGGGTACTTCGCCCTCATCCTTATAGAACACGCCCGCCCACTGGCAGATGCTCTGCAAAATCGGCACCACGGACGCGCCCTTTTCCAGCTTTCTCTGATACATGCCCGCACCTCCCGTGCTTTCTCTATTATAGCGAGATTTGTGTTTCTTTTCAAGTAACTGCGAAGAAAATAAACGGACGCGAAATGCGCCCGCTTGAGCCCTATGAGGGTACCTGCTGCTACTGGCACTTGCCGGCAACATCGCATTGGCGCTGACGCTGCGCCGCGTACTGAAGAAGAAAGAGCTTGTGTAACGGCAGCAGACGATAGGCAAAGGTTCGGCTTTGCATCGCTCAAGCAAGGAATGGCCGACAAACTCGCAAGCTGTCTGAAAGACATTTGAAAGACATCGGCGTTCTTTCCCCGCCCCAAAAAGGCATAAGAAAACCCCGAAGCCGTTGCGGTGCAACGGTTTCGGGGTGGCACGCCGTGAGGGATTCGAACCCCCGGCCTTCTGGTCCGTAGCCAGACGCTCTATCCAGCTGAGCTAACGGCGCGTGTCTCTCAGACAGCTTATTTATGATAGCACACAGCTGCAAAAAATGCAAGAGAAATTTTAACTTTTTTCTAACTTTTTACTTGAACAGTGCGTCGAATTCCTCGCGTGTCATAAGCAAGTCTAATGCCTCCAGCAGACCGTTGGCTGTCAGGCGGGCGGGCAGCCCCAATTTGTCCTGTAACGCCCGCCGCTTGCCGGCGCTCCCCGCGCCTACCAGCCCCTTCTCCAGCAGGTCGGCCTTGGTCAGCCCCGCCGCCTGCCGGGGCGCGTCCTCCCCCTCGAACGTGGCGCCCGCCCGGCGCAGGCACTCCACCAGCACCTCCGGCTTCATGCCCTCCACGCCCAGCTTGCCCTCCTTCCCCCCTTTTTTCTTTCGACGCTCCTTGCCGTACACGTCGGGGACATACGCCTGCTTTATTTTATCCGGCGGCAGGCAGCTTTTCAGACGGCTGCGTATCACAAAGCCCGCTCCGTCCGGATCGGTCAGCAGGATAAGCCCCCGCTTTTCGGCCAGCGCCCGGAGGTAGGCCATCTTTTCCCGGTCGTTGAACAGGGCAAAGCCCCCCACCTCCACCACGGAGGCATCCACCGCCTGCAAAAGCGTGTTTCTGTCGTAGCGTCCCTCCACCACGATGACCTCGCGGACGCGGGGCTTCATCGCGCACCTGCCAATTCCATGAGCAGAAGCTTCAGCTCCCCCTCGCTGTCCATGTTCCGCTCACTTTTCATCCGGCGATCCAGCACCTGACAGCGCTTCACCGCCTCGCGGCACCAGTCCCGCCCCACGTTCCGCGCCGAATCCAGCAGCTTCCGCGCCGGATAATCGGACTTCATGCGCCACAGATCCTTCAGCCATACCCGATCCTTGCCGCCGTCGATGGCCAGCCGCGCCGTGTACAGCTGCCGCAGCATTTTGCCCAGCGCCGCCAGTATCCGGATGGGCTCCTCCTGCATCCGCAGCAGCTCCGCCAGCAGCTCTGCCGCCCTGTCGTATTTCCCGGCGGCCACCGCGTCGGTCATCTGGAACACCTCCGCGTCCAGCACCGGGTCCGCCACCGCGTCGATATCCGCCACCGTGACCCGTTTTCCCCTGGCGTAGGCGCCGATCTTGGCGATCTCCGGCACCAGGCCGTCCATCAGGCTGCCGCAGGTGAACAGCAGGTGCTCCACCGCGTTGTCATCGATCTCCTTATCCATGGCGGCAAAGCGGCGGCGCACCCAGCGGAACAGCTTCTGCTGCCCCTGCTGGGCGAATTCGATCTCCTGCGCGTGCTCCGCCAGCGCCGACGCCAGCTTCTTCAGCCGCGCATCCTTTTTATACGGTATCTGCCGGTACAGGAACACCAGCGTGCAGTACTCCGGGAAATCCCCCAGCAGCGCCGTCAGCGCGGTGCGCTGGGGCTCGTCCAGCTTGAAGATGTCCATATCCGTCACGGTGACGAAGGTATGCTCCGCCATCATGGGCATGGCCTCCACCGCCTCGGTCACCTCCTGCACCGTCAGCCCCTTGCCGCTGAGCCGGTGGTAGTTGAACTCCTCGAAGCCCGGCGGCACCAGCAGCGCCTGCAGCTCCGCCACCGCCTGCTGCATGAGGTACGTCTCCTCTCCCTGGAAAATATAGACATTCCCCACGCTGCCGGACTGCACCTGCCGGTGCAGCTCCTCGTAGCCGGGGAGCTTTTCGTTTTTCTCTGTTGCCATGGTTATCCTCCGTTTACCGTGATGCGGATGTTCCCCTGCCGGTCGGTGCGCCAGATCTCCGCGCCCACCGCCAGCAGCCGCTGCACCGTTTCCTCCGACGGGTGGCCGTAGCTGTTATCGCCCACGCTGATGACCGCCGCCTCCGGCGTCACCGCCTTCAAAAACCGTATGTCGCTGCTGTACCGGGAGCCGTGGTGGCTGACCACCAGCACCTCCACATCCGGCAGCGGATACGTCTCCGCCAGCTTCCGCTCGGTGGAGCCGGACATGTCGCCGGTGATCAGCAGGTCGAAGTCCCCGGACGTGGCCAGTGCCGTCAGCCCCAGCTCGTTCAGGTCGCCGCCGGACTTCACCGGCGGATAGACCGTCAGGACAGCCTGTCCCAGCGGGCACGTCACCGTATCCGTTACCCAGACCACCTGCACATCCTTTTCCTCCGCCAGCGCGGTGAGCCGCTCCCGCACGCCGTATTCGTCCTCGATATCCGGCAGGTAGAGCTTGTCCACCGGCACCCGGCGCAGCACCTCGTACAGCCCGTTGGTGTGGTCGGCGTGATAGTGGGTCACCACCACGGCGGAGAGCCTTGTGACGCCCATGCTGTGCAGCGTATCGGCGGCTGTCCCGCCGGGATCCTTATAGGTGTTGCTGCTGCCGCAGTCCACCAGCGCCGTCTCGTCCTGTGACCAGAGGATGACGCTCTCCCCCTGCCCCACGTCCAGCGCCAGCGCCGACAGTGCGCCGTACCGGTACGACTGCTGGTTGACCCAGATGGCCGCTATCAGCGTCACCGCCGACAGGACGGAGGCCACCGCGTATTTCCGCCGCCCGTCCGGGGTCACGGTGCAGCCGATAAAGGCCGTGTACACAAACAGCAGCCAGTACAGCGGGTAGGGATCGGTGAAATAAATGGCGTGGTAGCGCCAGCCCATGAGCCACTCCGCCACCAGCAGGATATAGCGAACCAGCACCCACGCCAGCGCGCCCAGTATCCGCGCCAGCGGCAGCCACACAAAGCCCAGCAGCGCCGTCACAAAGGCGGTCATGAAGCTCCAGCCCGCCGCCGGGACTGCCAGCAGGCTGGACAGAGGTGCTACCAGCACGAAAATGCGGAAGTAATAGGCCGTCAGCGGTGCGGTGAACACCACGGCGCTGAGGGTCGCCGCCAGATTCGCCATCACAAAGCACAGCCCGTGGCGCAGCACGCGGTTTTTGCCCTTATACCAACCGGTCAGCCCCCGGTACAGCCGGGGCGACAGCAGCACCATGCCCAGCGTGGCGGAAAAGCTCAATTGCAGGCTGACACTGGCGGCGGCAAAGGGGTTGGCCAGCAGGATCACCAGCAGCGCTGCGGCCAGACTGGTCAGCGGGTCGCTGTTCCGCCGGAACAGCGGCGCCACCAGCAGGAACATCTGCATGATGCACGCCCGCACCACCGAGGGTGACAGCCCCACCATCACCATGTAGAACAGCAGCGCCGGGATGGTCACGGCGCACAGCAGTCTGCGGCGGCGGGACACCAGCAGCGAGAGAAGCGTCACCAGAAAGGCGCAGTGCAGGCCGGACACGGCGAACAGGTGCGCCAGACCCGTCTCCTGCATGGCCAGATAGTCCCCCTCGTCCATGGCGGACTTGTCGCCGGTCAGCTCCGCCGTCAGGAAGCCGCTGACCCGCGGATCGTCCCACACGGCGGCGATCCTCTCCCGGAACGCCTTCGCCGCCCGCTGGGGCAGCCAGCGCAGCGCACCCTCGCTGCCCTCGGACAGCTGCACGTCCTCCCTGCCGTACAGCAGAGCGTATACGCCCCGCGCCGTGAAGTGGGTCAGCTCATTGTTGTGAATGCGGGCGGCGGACTGCCACTGCGCCGTGCCCGCAAGGGTGTTGCCCGGCCGGGCGTCCAGCAGCTCCGACTCGCCGTACAGCACGGCTCTGGCGCCGGGATAGCCGTCCAGCTTCACGGTGATCCTACAGCCCCGCTCCGTCTCCTGCGGCCAGTCGCAGACCGTGGCGGTAAAGGGCGACACCGCGCCGCAGCGCTGCTCCACCGGCCGCTGCACCAGATACCGATACCCGGCAAAATACGCCAGCGACACCGCCAGCGGCAGCAGGATCAGCAGTCCCCGGCGGAAGCAGGTGCTCCTCCGCGCCGCAAGCAGCCACACCAGCGCCAGCAGCGCCGCGCCTGCGGCGGCGTACAGCTGCCAGCCGTCCCATGGCAGCAGCGCCGCCAGAAAGACGCCGGTGGAGAAGGAGAACCCTATGGTAGCCAAAACGCGCATGGTTCTCTCTCCTCCCCGGTCGTAGTCGTATTCTATTATAGCAAATCCCGCCGCCCGTGACAACACCCAAAGGCGGCTACGGGCGCATACGGGGGATCAGCAGCATTTTGTCCGGCACCTCGCCCTCCGTCAGCTGGTTTACCGCGCGGATCAGCTCCTCGTCGGTGCGGTACTGCTTCGCCGCGTCCCACAGCGTCTCGTCCGCCGCCAGCCGCCGCATGACCAGCGAGGGGCGGCGCCCCTCCTCCCTTTCCGGCACGGTCTGCACGGCGGTGACGGTGGTCAGCACCGCCGGCTCCCCGGCGGCGGGCGTTACGGACACCGCCTGCCGCAGGTCGCAGCCGGTACCGGTGAAGGCCACCTCCGGTGCGCCGCAGCGGGTACACGTCTCGCCGTCCCGCAGCGGCAGCTGCGCCGTCCGCTCGGTGACGGCGGGGGCTTCCGTCTCGTCCAGATACAGCAGCTGCATGCGCACGGCGGCGCAGGGCGCGCCGTCCTCCGCCGCGGCGGGCGCGCAGCTCACGTCGGTGACGTACACAAAGGGGCGCTGCCGCCCGAAGTCCAGATGCGCCGCCGCTTCCTGCCGCGTGGGGCGCTCCTGCGCCGGGGGAAGGGACACCGGCTCGGTGTCCGGCTGCACGGCGCATCGGATGCTGTACAGGTCGGCGACGCAGGCCACCGTCTCGCGCCGGGTGATGCGCACCAGCAGCCGCAGCTCGGCGGAGACGGCGAAGCCGGAGGACTCCTCGCCCCGCAGCAGCCGCGCTTCGCCGCAGAGCAGCTGCGGGCAGACCGTGACCTCGCCCTCCTCGCCGCCGGAGGGGCTTTCCACGATCTGGGAGAAGGGCAGCACCGCCGTGTATGTATGCAGCTTCTGCTGCTGGCAGCGGTACAGCGCGGAGAGGGTCACGTCGCCCTTGACCAGCAGCTTATTGCCCACAAGCTGGCAGCTGCCCACCTGCGGATACAGCCGCCACAGCAGCAGATCCTCCGGCGCGGGCTGGCCGGGCGGCACCGCCGCCTCGCCTGTGACGGAGCACTCCCGCTCCGCCATGGACACCGTCAGGCACAGCTCCCGCTCCTGCCGCCGCAGGCGCAGGAAGGGATCGTCGTCCGCGCCCACGCACAGGCGGCGCGTGCCGCAGCGGTAGCCGCACACCGTCCACTCCGGCATGATGCGCAGGGACAGGCGGCGGGGCGTCAGCGCCTGCGCTTCGCACAGCAGAAGCCGTCCCTCCGCCCACAGCACCTGACAGGCCGCCAGCGGGCGGCTCTCGCCCCAGCAGGTGAAGGGCACGCTCTGCGTCAGGCTGCGCAGACCGACGCTCTCCTCCGAGGTATACAGCACCGTGACCTGTATGGTGCCCCGCAGCTCCACCCCGTCCCCCTGCGGCACGATGGAGCGCAGACACAGCTGCCCCGCCGTCTCCACCACGCGCCCCATGTCCGGGCAGTAGTCGGCGATGGCTGTTTCCAGCGTCTCCTCATGGGTCAGCGTCAGCCGGGAGGCGTCCTCCCAGCAGGTGATGTCCTTCCACTGTAAACCACATTCCATAGTTATAGCCCTCACATTTCCACGGTTTGTCACCAGTGTATGTGCGGGCGCGGGCGGTTATTCCCGGATACCGAACAGCCGCCGCAGAATGCCCCGCATGCCGCGGGGCGCACGCCACACCACGATCTTCACGCTCTCACCTCCTGTCACGCAAGCACGCCACGCCGCAGGCGATCAGCAGAAACGCCACCAGAAACATCAGGCACCCCACCGGAAACACGGCGGCGATCAGGATGCCCAGTCCCAGCCCCAGCGCGCAGATCCCCAGAAACCAGCTTCCGCCGCCATATCGTCGCACGGTATATCCCTCCCCTGCTCCAGTATATGAAGGAGCGGACGCGGCGTGCATGGCGTGCAGCGCGGCGGTGCTTCCTGTCATTCCGAGCCGGTGCGAACACCGGCTCGGAATGACAAGGGCGGGACGTCGGGGGCGCCGTCCCCTACACGCGGTTCAACATACCGTCCCGTAGGGCGGGGCCCGCGTGCCCCGCCGAAAAATGCGTACCCGGCGGCGGGACACATGGGTCCCGCCCTACAGAGAAAACGGATTCCCGCAAAAACAACGCGGCGCCCCTTGCGGGGCGCCGCGCGTTTTCCGTCCATGTGTGGCACAGACGGAGGAGGGTTATATTCGCCGCTTTATGCAAGCGGGAACCGCGTTGTCAACTCTTATTCGGGAACAACGGTGTACCAGATATCGCCGTTGGCCTGAGTTGCGGACACAACCTTGTAACCGTCGGCCACGAAGTTGCCGTGAGGATTCTCGCTGGCACTGTCGGACGGGTCGAAGTTCACAAACGTGCCGCCCTTGATGATGATTTTGGCGGAGCCATCCTTATAAGCAGCGTCAATGCAATTGATAAGGAACTTATAGCCGTAAACGGGGTTGCTGTAGGGTTCGCACGCAAAATGACCACCGTTGATGATCAGCGTACCCTTTTGAACCTGTACCGTAGTTCCGCCGCCGTAATAGCTGCCATCATTAATGGTCAGAGTGGCGCCGTTGCGCACATTGATGCCGTAGCCACCGTTCACACCTGTGTCAATACCGCCGTCTTCACCCGCGTTGATGGTGGTGTCAGCATCAACAATCAGCGCGCAGAAGTTGGTATTGTTGTTGCCCATATTGTCGGGGAAGACAATCTTCGCATTCAGATTCAGTGTGGTGGGCTTGCTGATAATCACGCGGTCAGCCGCGTTATCTCCACTGTTGTTTGTCTCAATTTTTTCGGAGACGGTCAGCTCACCGCCATTCGCCAGAACAGTTTTCAAACCTTCGGAGTTGCTTTTGCTGACGACCATATACCACACATCGCCGTTGGCCTTAGTTTCGGTGATCACGGAGTAGCCCTCGGCGACGAAGTTGCCGCCCAGATTGTCATCGCCGGTGCTGGGGTCATAGTTCACAAAAGTGCCGCCCTTGACGGTGATGGTGCCGGGGTTGCCGTTGCTCTGGTTCAGGACATAATACTTGCCGTTATAGCTGCAATCGGTGTAGAAGAAGCCACCCTCGATGGTAATATTACCATCCTGGCTGTAGATAACGGAGTTGCCGATGCCATTTGCATCGCCGCCCACGGTGAAGGTACCGTCCTTAATGGTAACCTTGGCACCGTTTGCAGCCGCAACACAAATGTTGTTGCCGCCGGAGCCGCCGTCAAACGTACCATCCAGAATGGTAACATCGGCATCAGTGCCGATCGCCTTAACAGCGATAGCATTGGGATCAGTTGGTTATACCGGTGCTCAGGGTTGCTTTGCCCTCAAACTTCTTACCGGCTGCGATCACCTCGGTATACTTGGCATCCTTATCGTACTGATTGTCGAAGCTGTCGAACTCAGCCGTCAACTGGGTCGCGTAGACGGTGATGGTGATGCCATCCAGCGTCAGGTTCTGGTAGTCGTTACCGGCAGAGGTCTGCATCACGCCCTTGATGTAATACACATCACTCTTTGCGCCCTTAGTCAGATTACCGACGAAGTCCTCGATTGCGACCGCTGTTTCTGTTCCATCGGCTGCCTTTGTTACAACATAGAAGTCGATAACATCCAACAGGCTCACACCATCCTTGGCGGTATCAACTACCTTGCCGTCAACGATGTTATCCTTGTTGATTTCAGCCTTCCACTTCAGCGCCAGATTGCCCTTGTTGGCAATTCTGAAGCCCACGGTCAGATAGCGGCAGCCCGGCTCCCAGAGAAGCGCTTCACCTTCCGCACCGGCGGCATTTTTGAAGTTCAGCTTCTCAACATGATCCTCGTTGTCTGCGCCGATAATATCCACTTTCAGATTGCCGGACACAATTTTGTTGACGCCGGTGGACGCCGTATCGGTAAACCATGCGAACGTCGTCCCAACCAGCATGACCACACACATGACCAGTGCCATGACGCTGGTCAGCAGCGCACGCTTTGTCGCTCTTTTGTTGTTCATTTAAGAGCCCTCCTAAGTCAGATTTTATTTCGCAACCGCCCGATGATTCTTTTCCTAAATATGTAGAGGTAGGAAAAGAATCCGGCGCCCATGGGCGCCCCGCGCGTATGCGATTGACGGTCAGAATATAGCACTCCTCCGCCCTCTGCGCAACCGTTTCCGGCGAAATTTCCACATTTTGGATAGGTGCACAAAATTTTGTGGGGAATTGTTGTGATTTTGGCGGAGATTTGTGGAAGGAGAACGGATTGCCGCGTCGCTGCGCGCCGCGAAGCAAGTACCCTTGGGGTGCGCCTCGCAATGACAGCGCGGCGGCGCTGTTAGGGCGGACAGAGTCGTCCGCCCCTACAAGGCAGAATAGGACCGCGCGAAACGGGACGTCGTACCCCAAGGGCATTTGTTCCGCTGCGCTCCACGGCGGGACGCCGTCCCCTACGGAGCGTGACCGCACATGACGTAGGGTGGGGTGCCCTCACCACGCCGCACAAGGGAAACGGATTCCCACGCCAGTGTGAGCACTGGCTCGGAATGACACGGGCGGGACGTCGGGGACGCCGTCCCCTACGGACGGTTCACCGTACCTGCATTCCACTCAAATCTCCACCCGGCCGCCGGGGCGGTACTCCTCGGCGGTTACGGTCATGGCGATGCCGCCTGCGGACAGCTCCGTCAGCCGCGCCCGCAGCGTCTCCGCCGTCTGTGCCGGGAGGGACACGCGGAGCCGGATGTCCGCACCGTACTCGGCCTCGTCCACCGTGCCGCCCAGCGCCGTCACCTCGCCCCGCACCCGCTCGAACAGCGCGTAGGGACACGGGATGTCCGCCGTCGCCCACAGTCCCATCTCCGCCACGCCCGCCGCCGCCAGCGCGTCCCGGGCGCTTTTGGAATACGCCCGGGTCAGGCCGCCCGCGCCCAGCAGGATGCCACCGAAATACCGCGTCACCACGCACACCACGTTAGTGACGTTCTCCCGCTGGAACACGTTCAGCATGGGCTGTCCCGCCGTGCCCTGGGGCTCGCCGTCGTCGCCATACCGCAGAACGTCGCGGCCGATGAGATAGCACCAGCAGTTATGCCGGGCGTCGTAATACTTCTTCTTCATCTGCGCGATGAATTCCCGCGCCTGCTCCTCCGTCTCCACCGGCAGCAGATGGCCGATGAAGCGGGAGCGTTTTTCGGTGAACTCCGTCTCCGCCGCCTGATAGGGTACGCGGAAATCGCTCATTCCCACTCCTCCTTCGGCTCCGTCCAGCCCTCGATGTAGTTTTTCAGCTGGCCGATGATGCGGGGCGTACACACCGCCACCACGTCCACCGTTTCGCCGTACTCCACCGATTCCACCTTCGCCTCCCGGTACAGGCTGTCCAGCGCGCCGGCCTTGTCGTAGGGCAGGTGCAGCGTCACACGCTTCGTGCCCTTGTCCAGCTTTTTGTCGATGGCGGAGAGCAGCCTGTCCAGCCCCTCGCCGGTTTTGGCGGACACGTTCACCGCGTCCCCCTCCTTATCCCGCTGGAAGGCAAAGGCCAGGTCGGACTTGTTGTACACCCGGATGCAGGGGATCGTCTCCGCGCCCAGCTCCCGGATCAGCTCGTCCACGATCCGCGCCTGCTCCTGCCACTCCGGGTTGCTGGCATCGATGACGTGCAGCAGCAGGTCGGCGTATTCCAGCTCCTCCAGCGTGGCCTTGAACGCCTCCACCAGCTGGTGGGGCAGCTTGCGGATAAAGCCCACCGTGTCGGAGATCACCACATCCAGCGTATCGCTGACGGTCAGCAGCCGGGTGGTGGTGTCCAGCGTGTCGAAAAGCCGGTTGTTGGCCGGTATGTCAGCGCCGGTGATGGCGTTGAGCAGCGTGGACTTGCCGGCGTTGGTGTAGCCCACGATGGCCACCACGGGTATCTCGTTCTTCCGCCGACGCTGGCGTTGGGTGGCGCGGACGCGCCGCACCTCCTCCAGCTCCTCCTTCAGCTTGTCGATCTTCCGGCGGATGTGGCGGCGGTCTGTCTCCAGCTGCGTCTCGCCGGGGCCCTTCGTGCCGATGGGCGAGCCGCCGGTGCCGCCCTGCCGCTCCAGATGGCTCCACATGCCGATCAGCCGGGGCAGCAGGTACTGGTACTGCGCCAGCTCCACCTGCAGGCAGCCCTCCTTCGTCCGGGCGCGCTGGGCGAAGATGTCCAGTATCAGGCCGCTTCTGTCCAGCACCTGCACGCCGCACAGCTCCGTCAGCACCCGCACCTGTGACGGGGACAGATCGTTGTCGAAGATCACCATGGTGGCCTCGCTGTTTTCCACCATGCGCTTGACCTCCTCCACCTTGCCCTCGCCGATGAAGCTGTGGGGGTCGGGCTTCTCGCGGCTCTGCAATATCATGCCCACGGACTGGCCGCCCGCCGTCTCCACCAGCGCGCTGAGCTCCGCCAGGCTTTCCTCGTCGGCGCTGTCCGCGCCCAGCACCGGGGACTTCAGACCCACCAGCACCGCGTAGTCCCGCGCGCCGTTCTTATTCTCTTCAATGGTTTTTCGTTCCATAATGCTCCTCGTTGTAACGGTATTGCCCTAATTATACCCCATGGCGCTGCAAAAAAGCAAGACCCGCACCAACGGTACGGGTCTTGCGATGTGATGTGTCCTTACTTGTCCAGGCCGAAACGCTTGTTGAACTTGGCAACGCGTCCGCCGGTATCCACCAGCTTCTGCTTGCCGGTGAAGAAGGGGTGACACTTAGAGCAGACTTCCACGCGAATATCCTTCTTCGTAGAACCTGTCTCAATCACATTACCGCAGGCGCATTTGATAGTAGTCTGCTGATAATTGGGATGGATTCCTTCCTTCATTGCTCTTGTTCACCCCTTTCTGGTTCACTCGTCGCCGCGGCTATGCCGCAAACGCAACTGTGATAATAGCATACTCTTCCCGGAAATGCAAGTATTTTTCGCTATTTTTACAAAGAAATTTCCCGGTCGCAGGCGAAGAAGTACAAAACGCGCTCCGTCACCGGCTTTTGCAGTATTTTCGCCAGCGCTCCGGCGTAGGCGTTCAGCTGCGTGCGATAGACCTCCGCCCGCCGGGGCGCCTCCTCCGCCGTCACCCGGTCGGTCTTGAAGTCCACCACGGTCAGGCCGTCCGCCGTCTCGAACACGCAGTCCGCCACGCCCTGCAGGAGCATCTCCTCCCCGGCGGCCGCCGGGTCGTAGAGACCCGCGTCCGTCAGCAGCGAGAAGCGGTACTCCCGCCAGACCTGCTTTGCCGCGCGGATCCGCGCCGCCAGCGGCGACGACAGGAACCGCGCCAGCGCCGGGATATCCAGCGCCGCCGCCTGCTCCGGCGCCAGCAGCCGCCGCGCCGCCAGCATCTCCGCCAGCGAGCGCACCGCCGCCGGTTCCGGCGGGGTGTCCAGCGGCAGGAACTGCATGACAAGGTGCATGGCCGTGCCGCGCTCCGCGCCGGTCAGCCCGTGCTTTTCCTGCAGGAAGCGGGGCTTTTCCGGTACGCTCTCCCACCGGCGGGGCAGCGCGCCCTCGGCGATCTCCTCATCGATGGCGCGTCCCTTCAGCTGGGTGGCCGTTACCTTGGTGGGCGTCACTGTGGCCGCGCCGTGGCCGTATGCGAAGGCCAGCGCTGCCTCGTCCGGCAGCACATCCGGCGTTTCCACCGCCGCGCTGTCCGCCGCCGTCACTTCCTGCTGCTCCTCCTCTTCCCCATCGATGTGGTGCAGCCGCACCGTCAGCCCCGCCGGGGCTTCCCGCAGCTCCGGCGGGCGCACACCGGTGAAGCGGTGGAAATCCGCCGCCTGATAGGTGTTCATCAGCGCCAGCACCAGCCAGTCGCCGGGGCAATCCGCGCCGGACACCGCCTCCGGCGGCACCGGCAGCTCCGTCAGGGCGCACAGCTCCCGCAGATGCTTTTCCGGGTTCTTCCGGGAGCAGACCATGATGAGCTTCTCCTGCGCGCGGGTCATGGCCACATACAGGATGCGCAGCTCCTCCGCCTTGGCCTCCCGCTCCAGCACCAGCGCCAGCGCCGTTTTGGATATGGTGTCGTACCGCAGCCGCCGCTCTACCTCCACCCGCTCGGCACCCACGCCCAGCTGGGGATGTACCAGCACCGGCCTGTCCATATCCTGCCGGTTGAACGCCCGGCACAGGTCGGCCAGTATCACCACCGGGAATTCCAGTCCCTTGGACTTGTGCACGCTCATGATGCGCACGCCGCCGGCGGCCTTAGCCGCCGTGACCACGGGCGCATCGCCCTTTTCCAGCAGCTGCCGCAGGTGGCTCACGCAGTCGAACAGCCCCGTCCTGCCGCTCTGTACCAGCCGCCGCACATAGTCATACAGCGCCGTCAGCCGCGCCTGCCGCGCCGCACCGTCCTCCATGGCGCCGAAAATAGCCATCACATGGCACCGGTCGTAGATGTACCACAGCAGCTTGTCGGCGGACATCTCCCGCCCCGCCTGCCGCAGCTCATCCAGCAGCGTCAGGAACGCCTGCGCGTCCTCCCCCTGCTCCAGCCGCAGTGCCTCGTAATAGTCCCCCTCCTGCTGCACGGCGCGTATGGCCGCCAGCCGGTCGGCGCTCATGCCCACCAGCGGCGAGCGCAGCACTGCAATCAGCGGCACGTCCTGCCGGGGATTGTCCACCACCTCCAGCAGCGACAGCACCACCGCGATCTCCATGGCGGCGAAAAAGTCCTCGCTCTCACCGCCGTCGCAGGGGATGCCCTCCCGCTCCAGCGCGGCGGAGAACACCGCCATCCGGGAAGCGGGCGAACGCATGAGGATCACGATGTCCTCCGGCTCCACCGGCCGCATGCTCCCGTCCGCACCGCGCACCGGGTATTTTTCCTCCAGCAGCCGCCGCACCCGCCGCGCCACGAACTGCGCCTCCGCCGCCGCTCTGTCGAACCGCTGCTCCGGCGTGTCCTCCACGCTGAGATAGTGGAACTCCGTCTCGCGCTCCGCCGCCTCGGGATAGTCCGCGCCCGGATGCAGCTGCTGCTCCTCCGTATAGTCCAGCTCGCCCATCTCCCGTGACATGATGGCGCCGAACACGAAGTTCGTGGCGTCCAGTACCTCCCGGCGGGAGCGGAAATTGCGGCTGAGCACCATCCGCCGGGGCTGACCCGGCGCAGCCTGCTCCGCCGGGGCGTACGTCCTGTATTTCTCCAGGAAGATCCCCGGCTCTGCCAGCCGGAAGCGGTAGATGCTCTGCTTCACGTCGCCCACGGCGAAGATGTTCTCTCCCTGCCGCGACACGGCGCGGAAGATGCAGTTCTGCACCTCGTTGGTGTCCTGATACTCGTCCACCATGATCTCCCGGTAGCGCAGGGACACCTGCTCGCCCAGCTCCGTAGGCGTGCCGTCCGGACGGCTCAGCAGCTGCACGGCGTAGTGCTCCTGATCGGAGAAATCCATGGCGTTGCGCCGCACCTTCTCCGCCCGGAAGCGCCGGTCGAAGTCCTCCGTCAGCGCCAGCAGCGCCTCCATCGCCGGGGCGATGGCCTGCATGTCGCCCAGCAGCTCCGCCTCCGCCGTCTCGTAGGGCGCGGACAGCTTGCCCACAGCCTTTCTGCACTTTTCCAGCACGGCGCGGGCGGCATTCTTCTCCTGCGCGTACTCGTCGCCGCGCACGGTGCCCATCCGCCGAAACACCACCTGCACGCGCCCCATGGCGTCCCAGCCCTCCTGCGCCGCCGCTTCATACTGCCGCAGCTGCGCCGCCGCGTCCAGAAATCTGTCCGCGTAGGCGTCGTACACCGGCTGGCAGCCATCCATCTGCTCCGCGGCGCGCTCCAGCCGCCCCGCCCAGTACAGGGCGCGGCGCACCGTGTCCTCCATCACCGCCCGGCCGTACACGCTGTCGCCCAGCCGCGGCGGGAGATGCTTCCAGCTCTCCGCCGCCTTTTCCAGCCACGCGGCAGGGTAGGGATGGCTCTGCAGCTTTCCGTGCAGCTCCGGCACCAGCGCCGCCAGCGCCCGGTCGTCCCGGCCGAAGCCCAGCGTAGCCGCCAGCGAAGCGCAGCCCTCGTCCCCCTGCTCGATGCGCTGGTAGAAGCTCTCCAGCGCCTGCTCCAGCGCCTTCTCCTTCAGCAGCGACGCCTCCGACTCGTCCAGTATCCGGAAATCCGGCGTCAGGCTGTGTCCCTCCACCGGCTCCAGCAGGTGGACATGCTCCCGCAGCAGCGACGCGCAGAAGCCGTCCACCGTCTTGATATCCGCCTGATATACCCGGAACATCTGCCGCCGCAGATGCTCATCCTCCGGCGACTGCGCCACCCGCTTGGCCAGCTCGGAGGCCAGCTTACTGCGCAGCTCCGCCGCCGCCGCCCGGGTGAATGTAATAATGAGGAAATCGTCGATATGGCAGTGCTCCTCCGTCAGGTAGGAGAACACCCGCTCCACCAGCACCTTCGTCTTGCCCGATCCGGCGGCGGCGGACACCAGCAGGCTGCCGCCTCTGTTTGTCACCGCCTGTGCCTGTTGGGGCGTCAGCTGTACGTCAGCCATGGCGTTCCTCCTCCCTGTCCACCATCTGCCAGAATTCCTCCGGCGTCGTCTTTTGCAGATACCGGGGCTTGTCCCGCTTTTCGTCGAACCAGCAGGCCGACGCGAAGGGGCACCAGTCGCAGGCGCTCTCCTGCGGCCCCCGACGGCAGGGGTCGGCGTCGATGTTGCCGCCGCCCAGCTCCCGCGCCGCCTGCCGCAGCAGGCTGTCCACATACCGCCCCATCTTGCCCATCTGCTCCGCGTCCGCCAGCACGCCGGCGGCCAGGCCTCTGGCCTGCCCGTCCTTCACGGCGATGGGCAGGTAACAGGGCTTTTCCAGCGCGCTGTGCTCCATGGCGCACAGCACCTCCGGGTCGCTGAGCAGCATACCCGTGCGCCGCAGCTCGTCCCGCAGCTGCTTTTCCAGCTTGTCCGGCGGGATGGCGCGATCCGCCCGCTTTACCACGTCCCGCGCCGGGACGTACAGCACGCCCGCCGGCTCCACCTCCGCGCCGAAATAGCTTCCGCCGTACCGCCGCAGGGCGAACAGGTACAGCAGCATCTGTATGCCCAGTCCGTACCGCACATCCGCCAGGTCAAAGGCCTTCTTTCCGGTTTTGTAATCCACCACACGGAGATAGAGCTTTCCGTCCTTCATCCAGCCGTCCACCCGATCCACCTTGCCGGTGACGGACAGGGTGGTGTCCCCCGCCGTCACTGTCACGGCGGGCAGCTGCCCGTCCTTTCCGCCGAAGCCCAGCTCGAAGGCCAGCGGGTGGAAATCCGACTGCTCCAGCTCGTCCAGCACGTTTTCCACGATGACCAGCGCCGTCTCCCGCAGCCGGGAGAACAGATACCGGAACCGGGCGGACTTCTGCCCGTAGCCGTCGATGGCGCTGGCGGCATACTCCTCCGTGTACCGCCGCACCATGTCCGAAAGCGCCCGCTTTCCCGGCCTTTCGCCCCGGCGATCCACGTCCTTGAGGATGTTCTCCAGCAGGTAGTGGATGAACGTGCCGATCTCCGGCGCCTGAAAGTCCGCCCGCGTCCGCTCCTTCGCCCGCAGGCCGTACTCCATGAAATATCCAAAATGGCAGCTCTTTACCCGATCCAGCCGGGAGACGGACATGGCCACGGTGCTGCCGTACAGGCTGCGCACCGCCTGGGGTGACAGCCGTCCCCGCCCCATGGCGCGGGCAGCCGCCATCCGTTCCAGCAGGTTGCTCTGTCCGTTTTCCCGGAAATAGCGCCACATGGCGCCCTCCGGCCGCTGTCCCGCCAGCGCCAGCGCCGGGGCGGGCAGCTCCCGGCGGTATGCGCCGTCCTCCCGCAGCACCGCTGCCTGCGGGAACAGCTTTTTGATCCGCTCCACCACGAAGGACGGCAGCAGCCGCGCTCCGGACTCGTCGCCCACGCACCAGGACACCGTCAGGGATGTCCGGGGCTGCGCCAGCGCCGCGTAGATGTTCTGCAATTCGTTGCTCAGCGGGTCGAAGTTGGCATCCGACAGCAGGATGCCCTGCTGCTGCAGAAGCTCACGCTCCTGCTGATCCAGTATGCCGCCCGGCTTTTCCACCGTGGGCAGCACATGGTCGTTGGCGCCCAGCAGGAACAGATGCGCCACCGTGTGGCGGTCGTTCCGGTTCAGCGGGCTGACCTTCACCTGATCCAGCGTGGCCGGTATGGTAGCCACGGCGTACTGGCTCAGCGTCAGGCGCAGCAGACGGGCGAACTCCTCGCCCTCCACCTCCGTGTCGCCCAGCAGCTCCACGAACTGATCCAGCACATCGCAGAAGATGCGCCACAGCTGGGCGTATTCCTCCGCCGCCTGTACCTGCCCCTGCTCCCGCAGCTCCTTTTCCCGCTGCTCCAGCACCTCCGGCGTACCGGCGCGCTCCGCAAATCTGTAAAGCACTTCCGCCTTACCCATGGCGGTTTTGCTCGCTTTCAGTCCCTCACTCAGGGGCAGGAACAGCTGCCGCACCTTGCGGCGCACCTGATTGACCTGCGCCAGCTGCTCCCGACGCTTGTCGGTCATCTCGCCGCCGTAGCCCTCCGGGTCGGCTGTCCAGTCCTCGTCCCGCAGCCACATGGCTCCCCGGATCTCCCACCGGATCACATAGTTTTCCAGCAGGTCGCACTCCTCCGCCGTCAGCGATGTCATGCCGGTCTTGAGACAGCGGAACACGTCCTCGTACTCAAAGCCGCCTGTCACCGCGTCCACGGCGCTCAGCAGCAGCGTCAGCACCGGCTGCTCCAGAATGTCGCTGCGGCGGCTGATGTAGGCCGGTATCCCGTCCCGCCGGAACACCGCCTCCAAAAGCGGGCCGTAGACCTCCATATTCCGCGCCGCCACCGCCATATCCCGCCAGCGGACGCCGCCCTGCGCCAGACGGCGCAGCTGCGCCGACACATACTCCACCTCGGAATAGGCCGTATGCGCCTGATAGAGCGTGATGGGCGGCGTATCGCCCTCCCACGGCTCGTCCGTACCGAAGAAGTGCCGTTCCAGATGTCCGAGCGCCGTATCGTCACAGCTGACAAGGTTTATCACTTCACACTTGCAGCCGTGTTCCTTTGCCAGGCGCTGCAAGCGCCGCCGCTGCTCCACGCCGTTGCGGAACAGCTGCGTGTCGCTGTCGTCCCCCAGCAGCGTCACCGTCACGCTGTGCACCTGCCGCAGCATCCCGGCGATGATGTCCTCCTCCACCCGGTTGAAGTAGGAGAACCCGTCGATGTACACATCCTTGCCCGCCAGATACCCGGACTCCGGCAGCGCGTCGCACAGCTTCTGCACCCGCGACCGGGCGTCCCGCCCGCCGCCGTGGAGCCGGGCGTCATAGGCGCCGAACAGCAGCGCCGTGGAGCGCAGCTTGTCCCCCGCCGCGCCGGGGATGGTCTGCACCTGCTCCATCAGCTCCTGCGGCGCGACACGGTAGGCGTACAGCTCGTCCGCCAGCGCCACCAGCTCCCGCAGGAACGCCGGACGCTGGGACGGTCTGGCGAACACCGTCAGGTACGACGCCACCTCCTGCAAGGCGCGCCGCATGGTCAGTATTTTTCCGCCGTTGTCCAGCGTCACCTCCGCCAAGCCGCCGGTCTGCGCCAGCACCCGCGTGGCCAGGCTCTGGAAGCTCAGCACCTCTCCGTCCCGGCTGGCGGTGTCGCCCAGCGCCCGGCAGAGATCCAGCTCCGCCTCGTGGGTGGCGTGCTCCGGCACCAGCAGCACCTGTCCGCACTGCCCCCGCCGCGCCGCCATTCTATCCAGCACCCACCGACTCTTGCCCGCGCCGGCGCGGCCGGTGATGATCTTCAGCTCCACCACGTCACCTCCTGTCGTTTTCTGATAGTATACCGCAAAGCCCGCCCAAAGGGAAGCATGCGGTAAAAAAAAGGACGGCAGAGCCGTCCTTTTTTTACAGATGCAATTGCAGTTCCTGCCGCAGGCGATCCCGGTTTTCCTCCGTGACCGTCACCACCCGCACACGCGGGTGTGCTGCCACCGCCCGCAGGAAGGCCGTGTCCGCCTTTTGCAGAACGCCTAAAACCGGCATATCGCCGTCCAGCGCTGCCAGCACCGCGCCGCAGAACGCCGCGGCCTGCGACTCCGCAGGCCCCAGCTCGTCCATCAGCAGCACGTCGCCGTACTGCTGCGCCAGCGCCGCCGTGCCCAGCGTGTCGAACCGGGCGGCATCGCACTCCCCGCAGTAAAAGAGCAGGTTGTCCGCCGTCGCTTCGCCGCCCACGGCGGGCAGCAGATGCACCGACGGCCTGTCCATCACCCCTGTCACCCGCACGGTGCGGAAGCCGCAGGGGGTGTGACCGGCCAGCAGGTGCCGCGCCAGCGTGGACTTGCCCACGCCCTTCTCCCCGGTGAGGAACAGGTGCTCAGTGCATGGGGCAGCCATGATGTACCTCCCCCGCGGCCTCCCGCCGGGTCGCGCGGACGCAGATCATCTCCCCGGCGATGGACACCGCGATCTCCTCCGGCGTCACCGCCTTGATCGCCGTGCCGATGGGCGTGTGGACAAAGGCGATCTTCTCCTCCGGGATGCCCGCCTCCCGCAGCCGCTGGTTCACATAGGCGGTCTTTTTCCGGGAGCCGATGACGCCCACATAGGCTGTCTCCCGCCGCAGCACCTGCACCTCGCACTGGAAGTCGTGCTCGTGGCCGTTGGTCATGATGACCACATAGTCCTCCGGCGTCAGCGTCACCGAGTCCTCAAGGGGCGTGAACGCCGCGCAGATCGTCTCGTCCGCCTGGGGGAAATTCTCCGCCGTGGCAAAGCCGGGACGGTCGTCCAGCACCACAGGCCGGAAGCCCACCGTCCGCAGCAGGGGCACCAACGCACGGGCGATATGCCCCGCGCCCAGGATCAGCGCCCGCTCGCCCACCGGCAGCTCCATGGAGAAGCTGTTTTCGTCCGTTTCCGGCTGCTCCGTCACGCGGGGCGCGCCGCCGTCCAGCGGCAGCACCAGCCAGCCCGGTGTGCGCTGCCGCACCCGCCGCAGCACCTCTGCCGCCGTCTCGTCCCAGCCGCCATCGTCCAGCCGCGCCGGGCTGAACAGCACCGTCACGTCGCCGCCGCAGGCCATGCCCAGCTCGCCGTCCCGGGACAGCCTGAACTCCCGGATGAAGCCGCTGCCGCCGCTGGCGAGCAGCTCCTGGGACAGCCGGATGCTCTTCAGCTCCACAGCGCCGCCGCCGATGGTGCCGGCCAGCAGCCCCTCCGCGCCCACCAGCATCTGGCTTCCCTTGCCCCGGGGCGCCGAGCCGTCGTCCCAGATGATGGTAGCCAGCACGGTGTCCTTTTTCTTCTCCCGCTGATAGACCAGCGTCTGAAAGATGTTGTTCATAAAAGTGCTCCTTTGCGTTGTGGGGATAATCCCGCATACCCGCCCCTGCGGGCGGGTTTGTTATCTCAGTCCGCTGCCAGAGAGTGGGCGGTCAGCGCCGCGTACTGCTCCGCGGTCAGATCGCAGTGATAGAACAGCTGGAAGTACGTCTGGGTCGTCTCGTACATGTCATAGTCCGCCGCGTCGGGATAGAGCACCTTGGCCATCCACTGCATGCCCAGAATGCGCTGGACACTGGGTGGGAAGCCCATCCAGTTGTAGGGGCCCATGGGGACCTCGTAATACCTGCCGTCCCTGATAGCCGGGATGGTCTGCCAGTTTTCGTTGTCCGCCACGGTGCTGTAAATGCTGCCGGGGGCAAAGATCACCGCATCGGGGTTCCAGTTGAGGATCTGCTCCATGTCCACCTCGTTGCCGGTACCCTTGCTGGACGGCTCGTCCACCACGGCCAGATTATTGCACAGCATGTCGATGACCTCCGCGTGGTAGGAGCCGCGCGCGATGACGTTCAGTCCCTCCTCGCCGGTGATATACAGCAGGTTCACCTTCTCCACACTGTCGGCGATGGCCTTCACCTTGTCATAGACATAGCGGCAGTAGTCCGCCAGCCCCTGCGCCTCGTTGGGCATGGCCAGCAGGTCGCCCAGCATGGCATAGGTATCGTCCATGGAGGCAAGGTACGCGTCGATATGGACAAAGGGGATACCGGTCTGCTCCTGCAGCGCGTCCAGATCCTCCGCCATGCTGTCCTTGGGCTCGCCCACGTCGATGACCACGTCCGGCGCCGCCGCCAGCAGCGTCTCCAGATTCAGCTCACCCTTGCCGCCGTACAGCTGTCCCAGCAGGGGCAGCTCCAGATACTTGGCGTCAAAATAGGCCTTGGCGCTCTCGTCCCACGCGTTGGCCACGCCCACCATTTTGTCCGGCGCGATGGCGAACACCACCATCTGCGCCAGAGGGCCGGATACGGCGATCCTCCGGATGTCGGCGGGCACCGTGACCTCGCGGCCGCAGGAGTCCGTAAACACGCGGGTGGTCTCCGTCTGCGTGCCCTCATCCGCTGCGTCCGGCTGCTGCTTCTGGCCGCAGGCGAACAGGCTCAGGCTCATGACCAGCGCCAGTACCAGCGCCAGCAGCCGTTTCACGTTCTTGTTCATGTGTTTTCTCCTTCTTCCAATTCAATACGATCATTCCAAAGCGCCGGACGCCAGGCAGCTGCCACGGAAATTCCGGATCGCCGGTGGAAACAAGTGATGTGGGCAGCGCTTCCGCCGCGTCTCCCCTGCCGTACAGCGCCATGAAGCGCCGCGCGTCCTCCCGCGTGCGGAGAGGCTGGGGAAAGTCCAGCGCCATGCGGCGGCTGGTGTAGGGGATGCCCTGCCGCTCCAGATAGCCGCAGGCGCTCTCGAAGCTGTGGCGTCCCGGCTCACGGGGCGCGCCGGAAAACCGGTGGCACGTGTCGTCCCGGACGATGGCCAGCACCGTTCCCCGGCACTGACGGCGGGCGGCGGCGACGATCTCCTCCATGCTGCCGAAAAAGCAGAACACCATGGCGTCAAAGGGCTCCGACGGCGTATAGGCCAGCACATCGGTACACAGTGGGGTCACATTGCGGATGTCCCGCCGCGCCAGCTGACGGCGCAGCACGTCCAGCGCCCGGTCGTCCCGCTCCGCCGCCGTCACATGCCCGACCAGCGGCGACAGCGCCAGCGAGAGATAGCCAAGGCCGCACCCCGCGTCGCAGATGCTGTCCGTTTTCTTCAGATACGGCGACAGCAGCGCCGCCAGCCTTGTATGAAAGTCCGTGCGTTCACAGGCGTCCGCCATGAACGACACGCGCTCCTCCGTCCACTCAAACACAGGAGCCGCCCTCCTCTCCCGGCAGCAGCACCCGGCCGCAGGGCGTGTCCAGCACCACAGCCTCCACGCCGTACAGCCGCCGGATCAGCTCCGGCGTCAGCACATCGGCTGTGCAGCCGTCCGCCGCCACCTGTCCGCCGCTGAGCGCCAGCACCTTTTGGGAAAACCGCAGGGCGTGCTGGGGATCGTGGGTGGACAGCAGCACCGTGTAGCCCTGCTGCGCCAGCTGACGCACCCGCTCCAGCACCCGCAGCTGGTTGCCGTAATCCAGCGAGGACGTAGGCTCGTCCATCACCAGAATATCCGACCGCTGGCACAGGGCGCGGGCGATGAGCACCAGCTGCTGCTCGCCGCCGGACAGGGTGGCGAAGTTCCGCTCCGCCAGCTGCGCCACGCCCATCTGCTCCAGCGCGTCCATGGCCTGCTTTTCCATCTCCGGCGTAGGAGAGCGGAAGGGCGACAGCTGCCTCGTCAGCCCCATCAGCGTGGTGTCCAGCACCGAATAGCCGAAGGTGGGGCGGTGGATCTGCGGGATATAGGCGATATGCTCCGCCGTCTCCCGCCGGGACAGGGTGCGCACGTCCCGACCGTCCAGCGCGATGGTGCCGGTATAGTCCGTCAGTCCGCCCAGCAGACAGCGGAACAGCGTGCTCTTGCCCGCGCCGTTGGCGCCCAGCACCGAGAGGAAGTCGCCGCTCTCCGCCGAGAAGGATATCCCCTGCAAAACAGGGGCGGCGGTCTTTGCGTAGCGGTAGGTCAGGTCTTTCACTGTCAGCGTCACGCCCGGTCGCCTCCTCTCACCATCAGGTAGATAAAGAACGGCGCGCCCACAAAGGCGGTCAGTATGCCGATGGGTATCTCCGTTGCGGTCAGGCAGCGCGCCATGTTGTCCACCAGCAGCAGGAAGGCCGCCCCGAACAGGCAGGACATGGGCATCAGCCTGCGGCAGTCGCTGCCCACGATGCGGCGGCTCAGGTGCGGGATCACCAGTCCCACCCAGCCGATCATGCCGGACACGGACACCGCCGCCGCTGTCAGCACCGTGGACGAGAGGATCACCGCCAGACGCAGCCGGTCGGTGTGCACTCCCATGGCGCGGGCTTCGTCCGGCGACAGGGTCAGCAGGTTCATCCGCCACCGCAGCAGGAGCAGGGGCACCAGCCCCACCGCCATGCAGACGGCGGCGAACCGCACCGTGCCCATCCGTGTACCGGACAGGCTGCCCATGAGCCAGTAGGTGATCTGGGGCAGCTGGTTGGTGGGGTCGGCCACCAGCTTGATATAAGACGTGCAGGCGGAGAACAGCGACCCCACCATGATGCCCGCCAGCAGCAGGTTCACCACGCGATTGCCCCGGGTGTGGTTCCCCACCAGATAGACCAGCGCCACGGAAAGCAGGCTGGCCAGAAACGCGAATACGGTGATCATGACGGCGCCCTGCCCCGTCAGGATGGCCAGCGCCGCGCCGAAGCAGGCGCCGGAGGAGGCGCCCAGAATGTCCGGCGCCGCCATGGGATTCTGGAATACCGTCTGGTACCCCGTCCCGGCGGCGGACAGGCCGCAGCCCACTAGACAGGCCAGCAGAATACGGGGCAGGCGCACGTTCAGAACGGCGATGGCCATGTTGTCCGTCCACGTCTGCTCAAGGGGAAGCACGCCCGACAGCAGGATGCGCACCACCTGACCCAGCGGCACGCCGTAGCGCCCCACAACGAAGGACAGCAGAAACAGCGCCAGCAGCGCTGACGCCATGATAACAATGCTTCGCACGGGGTGTCGGGGTGTGTACACGGTCTGTCCCGCCCTTCTGATAGTCTCGCTCTATATTTTACAGAATAACGGTCGAAATGCAAGGGTCGTTGTTCGGTATTGTCGGATTATATTCCGACTATGGAGCATTTTTCCGGAAAGAGGTTATAAGGGTTTTCGATACCCTCTCATACATTCTCGCTTTTCACGCCGGCGGTGGTGCGATATAATGAAGCCGAAATCAGCAACGCTTTAAAAGAGTAAAGGAGGGCGTCTATGGCGCGCTATGTACCCGATCCCGCCCGGCGCATTGCGGTATTTCTGGGAGAGGCCGGCTGCGGTAAATCCGAGCTGTCCGTCCACTGGGCGCTTCAGGCGGCAGCGGAGGGAAAAACGGTGTCCTTCTTCGATCTGGATCAGACGAAGCCCCTGATGCGCTCCCGTGATGTGGAGAACCTGCTGGAAAGCGCGGGCGTGTCCGTCCGCTTCGAGCACCAGACCGCCGATGCGCCCACGCAGGTGGGCGGCCTTGTACCGGCGCTGCTGGACGAAAAGCGCACCGTCATTCTGGACGTGGGCGGCAACGACACCGGCGCGCGGCTCATCGGCGGCTGCGCCCACCTGCTGAAAAGCGCGGATGCCTACTTTGTGGTGAATCCCTACCGCCCCTGGTCGGGCACCGTGGAGCACATCGACGGAACGCTCAGCGCCGTGCTGCGCGCCGCGCGGCTGGGGCTGCCCCGGTTCCTGCTGAATCCCTCGTTGGGCGCGCAGACCACGGTGGAGGAATTCCTCACCGGTCTGGAGACGGGGCTGCGGCTACTGTCCCCCTATGTCAAGGTGGAGGCGGCGGCGGTGACGGAGTCCCTGCTGCCGCAGGTGGAGAGTCACACCGAGCTGCCGCTGATCCCCATCACACCGCGTATGTCCGTCCCGGCTGCGGGACTTGATGAATAAAAAGGAGGAATCGAAATGGCGCAAGTCACCATCCGCGCGGAGAGCTGCAAGAGCTGCGGCTACTGCGTGAAGTTCTGTCCCAAGGGCGTGCTGGCCGTGGGACACGAGGTCAACTCCAAGGGCTATCCCTTCGTGGTAGCCGCTCATCCGGAAAACTGCATCGGCTGCGCGATCTGCGGGCGCATGTGTCCCGACGCAGCCATCGAAGTGTACAGATAAGGAGGCGAGAGCATGGCAAGAATATTCATGAAGGGCACCGAGGCCATCGCGGAGGCGGCGGTGCGGGCGGGCTGCCGGTTCTTCGCCGGTTATCCCATCACCCCCCAGAACGAGATCCCGGAGTATCTGGCGCGGCGGCTGCCGGAGGTGGGCGGCAGCTTCGTACAGGGCGAGAGCGAGGTGGCGTCCATCAACATGGTGTACGGCGCGGCGGGCACAGGCACCCGCGCCATGACCAGCTCCAGCTCCTGCGGCATCAGCCTTATGAGCGAGGGCGTCAGCTTCTGCGCCAGTGCCCGCGTCCCCATCGTATATGTGAACGTGCAGCGGGGCGGCCCCGGCATCGGCACCATCCAGCCGGCGCAGCAGGACTACACCCAGGCCACCAAAGCCAGCGGCAACGGCGGCTTCAAGATGCGGGTGTTCTCCCCCTCCACCGTGCAGGAGGCCGTGGACATGACCTACGCCGCCTTTGACTATGCCCAGCAGGATCGCAATCCGGTTCTGATCCTCACCGACGGCGTCATGGGCACCATCATGGAGCCGGTGGAGCTGCCGCCGGAGCGCTCCGCCCAGGAGGTCAGGGCGCTGAAGGAGCAGTGCCGCAGCTGGGCGGCCATCGGCCACGATTCCTATAAGGAGCCCCGCGCCACCATTGATGCCGGGCGCTGGGACACCAAGGAGCAGGAGCGCCACTGCAAAAAGGCCGAGGAGCTGTACAAGAGCTGGCCCAGCGAGGCAGAGACGCTGTATCTGGACGACGCCGAGGTGGTCGTCACCGGCTACGGCATCTGCGGACGCATCGCCCGCTCCGCCGTGAAGCTGCTGCGGGCGGAGGGCTGTAAGGTGGGACTGATCCGCCCCAAGACCCTGTACCCCTTCCCCTCCGACGTGTTTGCCGGGCTGGACTTCGGCCGGGTAAAGGCCATTCTGGACGTGGAGATGTGCATCCCTGCACAGGTGGTGGACGACATCCGTCTGGCTGTAACGGATCGCTGCCCCATCGAGACGTGTCTCCACGCGGGCGGCGAGATCATGGGACGCGACGAGGTCATCAGCGCCGCCAAAGCGCTGATGGCGCGATAAGGAGGTGCCGGAATATGGAAAAGGTATACGCGAGAACAAAGGGCATCCAGCCCGACATGGTGGACGGCTTCTGCCCCGGCTGTATGCACAGCACCCTCTTCAAGCTCATCGGCGAGGTGCTGGAGGAGATGAACATGCTGGACAAATGTACCTGCGCCATCGGCGTGGGCTGCTGCGGTCTGGGCATGGGCTACTTCACCTACGACTATCTGCTGGCCGCCCACGGGCGCGCCTGCGCCGTGGCCACCGGCGCCAAGCGCAGCAATCCCGAGACGCTGGTGTTCACCTATCAGGGCGACGGCGATCTGGCCTCCATCGGCCTGGCGGAGACTATGTCCGCCGCCAACCGGGGCGAGAACATCTCCGTCATCTTCGTCAACAACGGCATCTACGGCATGACCGGCGGCCAGCTGGCGCCCACCACGCTGGTGGGGATGAAGGCCACCACCGCCCCCAAGGGGCGCGACCCCAAGGAGCACGGCTACCCCATGCACGTGTGCGAGATCCTGAACCAGCTGACGGCTCCCTACTATCTGGAGCGCACCAGCTGCAACAATCCCGCCAACGTAGCCAAGACCAAAGCCGCCATCCGCAATGCCTTCCAGAACCAGCTGGACGGCAAGGGCTTCTCGCTGGTGGAGATCGTCACCAGCTGTCCCACCAACTGGGGTCTGGAGCCGCTGGAGGCGCTGGACTTTCTGGAGGACAGGATGTTCAAGGAGTTCCCGCTGGGCGTGATCCGCGACAAGGACAAGGAGGGTGCGTAAATGGAACGGAATCTGATGGTAGCCGGCTTCGGCGGGCAGGGCGTCATGACGCTGGGCAAGTTCCTGGCGGAGGCCACCTGCAGCTCCACGGACAAGAACGTGACGTTCTTCCCCTCCTACGGCGCGGAGCAGCGGGGCGGCACCGCCAACTGCTATGTGGTCATCTCCGACGACGACATCGGCGCGCCGCTGGGCGACCGCATGGACGATCTTATCGTCATGAACGACCCCAGCCTGAACAAATTCCTCTACAAGCTGGTGCCCGGCGGCACGCTGTTCATCAACAGCTCCATCGTGAAAAGCGACATCACCCGCAGCGATATCAAGGTGGTGAAGGCGCCCGTTACGGAGCTGGCGCTGGAGCTGGGCAGCGCCAAGGTGCTGAATATCATCATGCTGGGCGTGTACATCGGCTATACGCAGGTGGTGCCCGCCGACGTGGTGTGGAGCACCATCGAGCACAAGCTGGGCAAGAAGCCCGCCCTGCTGCCCCTGAACAGGCAGGCCTTTGAGATGGGTCTGAAGCTGGGCGAGGAGCAGCGGTAAAAAAGCCCTTGCATTTTGCCCTTTAAAGCGTTACAATACCACATCATTACATACGACTGAGATTTTCCAGAAGGAGGAAACGCCATGTACTATCAGGTATCGAAGGAATTCTTCGACAAGCTGCCCAACGCCTGCTTCGGCGCGGTGGCTGTTCGCGGGCTGGACAACACCCACGAGATCCCGGAGCTGGAGCAGATGCTGGCTGAGAACGTAGCCGCCTGCGAGACGTATTTTGCGGGCAAAAAGCCCAAGGAGACAGAGGACATTCTGCCCTACCGCGCGGCGTTTACCGCTCTGGGTATCAACCCCAACAAGTTCCTGTGCTCCATCGAGGCGCTGCTGACCCGCATCGCCAAGGGCAAGGGCTTCCCCCACATCAATGCCGCCGTGGATCTGGGCAACGCCGTGTCCATCAAGCACCGGCTGCCCATGGGCGCCCACGATCTGGACACCATCGAGGACGGACTGGACGTCCGTCTGGCTCAGGAGGGCGACACGTTCATCCCCTTCGGCTCCACGGAGGAGGAAGCGCCGGACGCGGGCGAGGCGGTGTACGCCTGCGGCCACGAGATCCGCACCCGCCGCTGGACGTGGCGGCAGTCCGAGCGCGGCAAGATCACCGAGAACACCAAGGCCATCCTGTTCCCCATCGACGGCTTCTCCGACGTGAACGCCGCCGAGGTGCAGGCCGCCGCCGACGAGCTGGTGGCGCTGCTGAAGAAGTATTTCGGCGACGGGCTGGACATCGAGGTGGGCACCGTCACCCGGGAGCATCCCCGTTTTGATTTCTTCGTCTGAGCAAAAAAAAAGAAACGCCCGCGGGCGTTTCTTTTTTTGTGTAAGCAGGGGCGGGGCAAGAACCGTGCGATGCGGGACGTCGAGACGCCGTCCCCTACGGAGCGTGACCGCACATGCCGTAGGGCGGGGCCCGCGTGCCCCGCCGCCGGGTACGCATTTTTCGGCGGGACACATGGGTCCCGCCCTACAGGTGCATACCCCCCCCCAAAAAAACAACGCGGCGCCCCGGATGGGGCGGTGCCGTCAGGCAATGTCGTCTGCTGCGGCGCGGCGGAGGGCGCGCAGAAGCGAGCGCGCCACGGGGTTGTTCTTCACCGCCGGGCGCATGGCCACGCCCAGCTCCCGCAGGCAGGGCGGGTCGATGGCGCGGACGGTGAGGTTCTGCTGGGCGTAATAGTCCAGCTCCAGCCGGGAGAACACCGTGCTGCCCAGCCCGGCGGCCACCGCCGCCAAAACGGAGCGGTTATTCAGCCGGTCGTCTGTATACGCCGGCTCCACGCCGGCGCGGGTGAACACGCGGGTGGTGTCCGTGTTGGTGCCGTAGTCGGGGATGATGACCGCCTTGCCGGACAGATAGGCCGCCGGCATGGGGTCGGGCGCATCGCTGTCTGGCGGCAGCACCGCCAAAAAAGGATCGTCCACCAGCTTCGTCCAGTCCAGCTCCGCTCCCGTCCAGCGCCGGTCGGTGACGCCGATCTCCACGCTGCCGTCCCGCAGCAAGTTGTCCACCTGCATGGGGCTGCCGGAGATGACGCTGACGGTGATGTGTGGGTACTCCTCCTTCAGCTGCGCCACGGCGCGGGGCACCCAGCGGGTGGAGATGGTGTCCAGCGCCGCCAGCCGCAGGGTGGACTCCTGCGACCGCTTGCAGGCGCGTATCTCCCCGTTCAGCGAGTCGTACACCTGCAAAAGCCGGTGGATCTTGGGCATCAGCGCCTTGCCCGTTTCGCTGAGCCGCACGCCGCTGTAGCTGCGATCCAGCAGCCGCAGGCCGACCTCGTTTTCCAGACTGTTCATCATGTACGTCAGCCCCGCCTGAGAATAGCCCAGCGTCTCGGCGGCGCGGGAGAAGCTCCCGGCCTCCTGTATCACGGCCAGCGCCTGCAATTTCTGGATGTCCATGCCCTCACCCCTATAAGTAAACTTTATAGCTATATAATGGCGCACGGCGCTCCGTTTGTCAAGGCGGGGATGGGAAATTTTCCCACCCGGATCGTAAGGGAAATTTGCATTTTTCTCATATCTGCAACCCCCCGGTAGGGTTGCGGCGCGGCGGCGCATGGGGTAAAATAGATTGCGAAAACTCCGGGGAGGCGGCTCATGGACAGACACGGCTCGCAGAAAAAGAAAATACTGGTCGTGACCGTGCTGGCCGCCGCCGTGGTGCTGCTGGCGCTGACGGAGCTGCTGGTGGGCTCGTCGGGCATGTCGGTGCGCTCGTGCGTGCTGGCGCTGCTGGGGCAGGGCGATACAGCGGCGGTGCGCATCATGCGGTACATCCGCCTGCCCCGCCTGCTGGCCGCCGTCATCGCGGGCGCCGGGCTGTCCGCCGCCGGACTTGTCATGCAGACGGTGCTGGGCAATCCCATGGCCTCCCCTGCCACGCTGGGCGTGTCCAACGCGGCGGTATTCGGCGCCAACCTATCCATCGTGGCCTTTGCCGGCGGCTTCCTGTCCACCGGCAACAATCTGACCAGCTACACCGCCTCCGCCGATCCCTTCGCCACCTCCGCGCTGGCGTTTCTGTTTGCGGCGGCGTCGGTGCTGGTGATCCTGGCGCTGTGCCGCCTGCGGGACTTCTCCCCCGGCGTGGTGGTGCTGGCGGGCATCGCCCTGGGCTCGGTGTGGACGGCGGCCACCACCATTCTGCAATTCTACGCCACGGACGTGGGGCTGTCCGCCGCGGTGATATGGAGCTTCGGCGATCTGGGACGCGCCACCTACCGCACCGACCTGATCATGCTGGCGGTCACGGCGGCGGGCATTGTCCTGTTTTCGGTGCTGGCATGGCGGTACAACGCCCTGCTCAGCGGCGGCGACGCGGCGAGCAGCATGGGCGTGAATGTGGGGCTGCTGCGCTGGGTGTCGCTGCTGGCATCATCACTGATCACCGCCGTGTGCGTGTCGTTTCTGGGCATCATCGGCTTCGTGGGCATCATCTGTCCCCACGCGGTCAAGCGGCTGATCGGGCACGACCACCGCTGGGCGCTGCCCGCGTCGGCGCTGTGCGGCAGCGCGCTGCTGCTGGCGGCAGACGCTCTGAGCCGAAGTCTGGGCAGCGGCTCGGCGCTGCCGGTGGGCGCCATCACCTCCCTGCTGGGCGCGCCGTTTTTCCTGGCGCTGATCTTCGGTCGAAAGGAGAGCCGTGTATGTTGAGCGTAGAACAGGTGACATTCCGCTACGACAGGCGCAGCCAGCCGGTGCTGCGGAACGCCAGTCTTTCGCTGGACGCGGGACAGGTGGGCGTGTTGCTGGGCCGCAACGGCTGCGGCAAGACCACCCTGATGCGGACGCTGCTGGGGCTGTGTACACCGGAATCGGGGCGCATCGCCTTTGACGGGCGGGATCTGACGGCCATTGACCGGCGGCAGCGCGCCCGTGTCGCGGCCTATGTCCCGCAGGATCTGCAATTCGGCGGGCTGCGGGTCTATGACGCGGTGATGGCCGGGCGCGTGGCGCGCTTCGGCATCCAGCCGGGCGCGGACGACCGTGCGGCGGTGGACGCGGCGCTGGAGGACATGGAGCTGACGGCGCTGGCGCAGCGGAATGTGCAGCAGCTCTCCGGCGGCGAGCGGCAGAAGGTGGCCATCGCCCGTGCGTTGGCGCAGGAGCCGCGCCTGCTGGTATTCGACGAGCCCACCGGCAATCTGGACGTGGCCAACGAGCAGCGTATCCTGCGCCATGCCCGGCGGCTGGCGCGGACACGGGGCATCACGGTGCTGTGTACGCTCCACGACCTGAATCAGGCGCTGCAATGCGGTGACAGGCTGTTCCTGATGCAGGACGGCTGCATCAAATATACCGGCGGCGGGGACATCCTCACACCGGAGACGGTACAGGAGATATTCGGCGCGCGGGTACGCGCGGCGATGATAGACGGAAAAAAATATCTGATAGGAGCGGACGACGATGAAGAATAAACTTTTTGCCCTTGTGCTGGCGCTGGTGATGGCGCTGTCCCTGTTCGGCTGCGGCCAGAAGCCCGCGGCGGACGACACCGACGACGCACCGGAGACGGTGACAGTCACCGACATGATCGGCCGTGAGCTGGAGCTGACGCCCGGCAGCTATCAGCGGGTGGTGTGCATCGGCGCGGGCGCTCTGCGGCTGTACAGCTATGTGGGCGACGTGAGCCTGCTGTGCGGCGTGGAGGACATCGACAACACCACGCTCAGCGAGCGTCCCCAGATGTTCGACGGCGTGGCGCGCCCCTATGTGATGGTCTACGGCGACACCTTCGCCGCGCTGCCCTCCTGCGGCGTGGGCGGCCCCAACGCACAGGCGGCGGAGGCGGAGAAGATCCTCTCCTGCACGCCGGATATCATCGTCTCCGAGTACGAGGACACGGACAAGGCGGACGCCCTGCAGCAGCAGACCGGCGTGCCGGTGGTCACTCTGCGCACCGGCGTGGACGGTGTGTTCAGCGACGACTTCCGCGGCTCCATCACCCTGCTGGGCAAGATATTCGGCAAGGAGACACGGGCGGCGGAGCTGCTGTCCTTCGTGGAATCCGAGACAGCGGAGCTCGGCCGCCGCACAGCGGATATCGCCGAGGATGCCAAGCCCTCCGTCTATGTCTGCGGTCTGGGCAACTGGGGCACCACCAACCACCTGATGACCGTGCAGGATTACAGCACCTTCCGGGTGGCGCATATCAAAAACGCCGTCAGCGGCCTGAGCGCGTCGGGCATCCAGCCCATCGAGGCGGAGAAGTTCACGGCGCTGGGCGCGGATATGGACATCATGCTCATCGACGCGGCGGCGGTGAAAAACATCAAGCCCCTGTACGCCGAGGACAGCGGCATGTTCGACAGCTGCAAGGCGTGGCAGAACGGGCAGGTCTATCTGGAGATGGCCTACAACGCCTACTACACCAACTATGAGATCGCGCTGGCCAACGCATGGTTTGCCGCCAAGTGCGCCTATCCCGACCAGTTCGCGGATATCGACATGACGGAAAAGCTCAACGAGATCACCGGCGCTTTTCTGGACAAGGGCATTGCGGAGGATATCTACCGGATGCCCAACAGCTTCGGCGGCTACCAGCAGATCGACACCGCCGCCTTCTTCCGCTGAGGGACGCGCCATGATAGACAAGCGTGACGTACAGTCCTTCTTCGACCGGCTGGCGCCGGGCTGGGACGCTGAGCTGGTGCGGAACGAGCCTGTGATCGCCGCCATTCTGGACAACGCCGGCGTGCAGCCGGGCGTCCGTGTGCTGGACGTGGCCTGCGGCACCGGAGTGCTGTTCCGCGACTACACGGCGCGGCAGGCGGGGCATGTGACGGCCATCGACCTGTCGCCGGAGATGGCGGCGCGGGCGGCGGAAAAGGCCGCGGGAACGTGCATCGAGGTGATCTGCGGCGACGTGGAGACAGACGTGCAGGTGCAGGAGAGCGCCCCTTACGACGTGGTGATGGTCTACAACGCCTTTCCCCACTTCCCCGACCCGGCGGGTCTGATCCGGCGGCTATCCGGGCTGCTGCGCCCCGGCGGACGGCTGTCCATCGCCCACGGCATGAGCCGCGCCGCGCTGGACGCCCACCACAGCGGCAGCGCCCACGCCGTGTCCATGCGGCTTCTCCCCGAGGAGGAGGTCAGGGCGCTGATGGCGCCGTATCTGGACGTGGACGTGGTGATCTCCGACGACCGGATGTATCAGGTCTGCGGCGTAAAGCGGGCATAGAAAAAGTCCCCCGGCCGGGGGACTTTTTTATTTTATGCCCGTTTTTATGCTTTCGGGATATCCGCGAAGCGGCGGGGCTGCTCCTCGCCGTTGAGCACACGGCAGGCGCCGGCCGCCAGCGCCTCCAGCTCAAACTCGCCGGCCATGACCTCCACCGGTGCGATGAAGGACAGCTTCCGCGTCAGGTACTCCACCACATACCGGGAGTGCGCCAGTCCGCCGGTGAGGATCACCCGATCCACCCTTCCGTCCGCGGCAGCCGCCAACCCGCCCAGAGCGCGGGCGCAGCTGTACAGCATCCCGTCGTACACCAGCTTGGCGTGCCGGTCGCCCTCCCGGATGCGCCGCTCCACCTCGATGGCGTCGGCGGTACCCAGATGCGCCACCAGCCCGCCCTTGCCGCGGATGAAGCTCATGATGTCCTGCTTCGTATATTCCCCGGAAAAGCACATAGCCACCAGCGGCTGCAAACTCACGCCGCCCATGCGCTCCGGCGCAAACATCCACTCGTCATCCCGGACGCCGTCCACCATCTTTCCGCCGATAAACAGCCGGGCAGAGCCGCCGCCGCCCAGATGCAGCACGATGAGCCGGCAGTCAGCCAGCGGTTTGTGCAGCACCTCGCTGGCGCAGCGCATGGCCATGGCGCGGCAGTTCAGCGCATGTCCCGTCATCATCCGGGGCAGCTCCGGCAAACCGGACATCCGCGCCTCATCGGTCATCTCGTCCACCGTGACCGGGTCGCAGATAAAGGCAGGGATGCCGAGAGGCCGGGCGATCCGCAGCGCCAGCACGCAGCCCAGATTGGACGCGTGCGCCGCGTCCCGCACGGTGTACATAAAGTCCACCATGTCCTGATCCACCTGATAGGTGCCCGCCGCGCAGTAGGGCAGCTGCCCGCCCCGGGCGCAGACCGCGTCCAGGCCGTTCAGATCCACCTGCTGCTCCGCCAGCGCCTGTTCGATGGCCTTCTGGCGGAAGTCCGCCTGCTCCATGACCCACGCGAAGGGCTGCAAGTCCTCCCTGCTGTGGCGCAGCGTCTTGTCGAATACCTTCTCCGTGCCGCAGAACAGCGCGAGCTTCGTGGAGGTAGAGCCGGGATTGATGACCAGTACACGCTTATCCATAGTGATTTCCGCCCCAGAAAGGGCTCTCCTTCTTTTGTTATTTAAAGCAATTATACCCGTCCGCACCCCTCCGCACAAGCGGGAAATTATCATAGGCTATCAGTTTTTCTGTTAGGTTCACGATTCCGTGCGCGTCAGCATCCGCACGGCGTATTTCAGGAACATCTTCACCGCCGGAGACGCCTCGGTATGGGAGTGGAGCGCCGCGCCCAGCGTGATGCTGGCCGGCGGGTCGATGGGGATCATGGCCACGTCGCAGATGCGCTTTTCCGTGATGAGCCGGTTCATGACGCTGACACCCAGCCCCTGCTCCACCATGGACATGGCGGAAAAGTTCTCGATGGTGGTATACCGGATATTGGGCCGCACATGGCTGCGGGCGAAAAGCGCCTCCACATCGTCGTCGCAGCCCAGCGCCGGCATGATAAAGCTGTCCTGCTCGCAGTTCTCCAGCGGATAGCACGATGCCTCCGCCAGCGGGTGGCTGCGGGGCAGCAGCGCCACCATGGGATCCTCCGCCAGCGGGATCCACTCGAAGGGCATGTTCTCCTGATAGCTGAAAAAGCCGATATCCGCCGTGCGCTCCTCCAGCCACTGGGACACCTCCTGCCATATTCCCTCCATCAGCTTGATCTCCACGTGGGGATAGTCCTGCTGGAACGCCCGGATGACCGCCGGCAGCCAGTGGGTGGCGATGCTGGAATAGGCCGCGATGGTCACGGTGCCGATCAGCAGCCCGTTCATCTGGGCGGACAGCTCAAACAGGCGATCCTCCTGATGGAGTATCTCCCGGATCACCGGCAGCAGCAGCTGCCCGTTGGCGGTCAGCGCCACGCCCTTGGTGCTGCGGCTGAACAGGGAGAATCCCACCTCCTTCTCCAGCGCGGAGACCAGCTGGTTCACGCCGGAGGGCGTGTAGCGCAGCACCTCGGCGGCGCGGGAGAAGCTGCCTGTTTCGGCGGCGGCGAGAAAGGCGCGGCAGCGGGCTGTTTCCATGATATTTCCTCCTTTTCCAGCTGTTAGTATAACTTACATCCATTATAATGAAGTGCAGCTTTACTTTTCCTGTGAAATATTCTACTATAGCATCAACAGGAACGCAAGAGCCTGAAACCAAAAAATAACATCAACAAGAATGCAAAATTTTTTCAAGGAGGATGTTACCATGAAAAACATTTCTATTCACGTTGCTATCGCCGTCGTTTCCCTGGTTCTGGTCGTAGCTTCCGCCTTTTTGATGACGGCTGCCGACTGGGAGATCCGCGTACTGGCCAACTACCTGACTCTGGGCTGGGCACTGGTGTTCACCGTCTCCGCCACCCGCGCGCTGATTCTGGAAGGCCGCCGCGAGGAGAAGGCCACGCACAAGACCGCTCACGCCGCCGCGTAACAGGAATATCATACGAAAAGAAGCACCTCCGGGTGCTTCTTTTTTTGTTCGCTTGACGGGCGGGGCAAAATACGGTACAGTATAGGCAGCACCGCATGCGGTACTGCCTATAGAAAAATCCGAACGGAGGAGCCCTCTATGAAAAAGATCGCAGTCATCACCGGCGCGTCCAGCGGCATGGGCAGGCGCTTCGCGGAAACGGTGGATCGATATGGCCGCTTCGACGAGGTGTGGGTCATCGCCCGGCATCAGGCGCAGCTGGAAGCGCTGAAGGCGACCGTCCCCTTCCATATCCGCGTGCTGGCGCTGGATCTGACCGACCGCACCAGCTTCGGCACATACGCGGCGGCACTGGCGGAGGAGCCGGTGCAGGTGGGGCTGCTGATGAATTGCAGCGGCTACGGCAAGTTCAGCGCCGTGCTGGACACCCCGCTGGCGGTGAACCTGAACATGACCGACCTGAACTGTCAGGCGGTGGTGGCCATGTGCCAGCTGACGGCGCCCTACATGCCCTCCGGCAGCCAGATCATCAACATCGCATCGGTGGCGGCGTTCCAGCCTATCCCCTATATCGACATCTACGGCGCCACGAAAGCCTTTGTCCTCAGCTTCAGCCGCGCCCTGAACCGGGAGCTGCGCAGCCGCGGCATCGGCGTGATGGCGGTGTGCCCCTTCTGGACAAAGACCGCCTTCTTCGACCGCGCCATCCGGGAGGGTGAACAGCCCATCGTGAAAAAGTACGTGGCCATGTATGACGTGGAGGATATCGTCACCCGGACGTGGCGGGACGCCAAGCGGGGCAAGGACGTGTGCAAATACGGCTTTATCGCCCGCGCACAGGCGGGGCTGGCCAAAATACTGCCTCACAGCCTGGTCATGGACGTGTGGATGAAGCAGCAGGAGCTTCGCTGACAGCACGCGCCGCAAGGCTGTAGAAAACGCAAAGCAGCACCACCGTTTGGTGGTGCTGTTTTGCGTCAGTCTGTCAAAGAACCTGCACGGTCACGCATATCGGAGGGAAGGATACCATCGATTGGCAAGGGCAAACACGCCTGACAGCGTGT
>OLWB01000610.1_pt1 | contig 36694 bp, 27 predicted proteins | sample 1673331 | NCBI WGS metagenome assembly OLWB01 (sample SAMEA3178943, study PRJEB25190) | human gut metagenome | biome: human gut; feature: human-associated habitat; material: faeces | place: Austria | collected 2013
GCACTTTACCGGATTTGCGGGTTTCACCAAATACGCGATATCGTAAATAGCTTGATGAGGATGCGTTTCGGCCAGGACAGCGCAGACACACGAATTATGTCCAAAGAATTCAAGACCATAAAAGTGCAGATACTTTTGCTTAATTCCCGGGGCATAAAAACCAACCAGGAAACCGAAGCCCGGCTTATGAGGGAAAGCTACTATGCCATAATCAATGGCTACAAAACACCTTTCCTGGATAAGCAAGCAATGAAAACACATAGCAATGATCGCTTCCTCGCAGGAACCGAATTCGAGTGGATATTCGCTCTATATTCCTTCGACCGCGACCTCAGGTCCCTCGTATTTCAATTCTTGGATAAAGCAGAAGCTACTATGCAGAACGCGGTTACCTATGCATTCTGCAAGAAAAACCCGAAACCAGAAGCGTATCTAGATAAAACCTGTTACGTCGATGCAAGCAACATGCTTGTGCCAAAAGGGTTCAAAGGCAATCGAGAGAAACTCCATCGAAAGAATCTGGATAAACTCCTGAAAACCCTCGAGGAGAAAAAGCGAGATCAAAATAAGTCTTTTGTTAGTCACTATTCCAAGGAATATGGGTTTGTCCCCCTGTGGGTTTTGCAAAGGAATCTCACCTTCGGAAACATTCACCACTTTTATCAACTTCAAAACCGAAGCATCCAAAATGATGCATGCAAATATATTGTTAAAGCAACAGGAAGAAAAATAGGCGAGACACGTCTAACACCGTTAGAGTTCCTTCGCGCATTCTCCGTTTTGGTCGATTTCAGGAATCTGTGCGCACATGGAGAGCGTTTATATTGTGCAAAAGTAGGGCGATCGCACGACATCCCGTTTCGCAGCCTTATTGACAATATGGCACTCGTCTTTTCCGGCAAAGAAATCGATGCGCTACGCAGTGGAATAGATGAATTATTTGAAGAATACAAACCTAGGTTTCACATCATAAGCAGGCAATCGCTTTTGACGGACATGGGCTTAAAGAAAAAGTAACCAAAGATAGAGAGGCGCATTGCGGGCTTCCGTCAGCTATCTTTCCTTAAGCCCGAAAGACGCAGACACGCCAAGAGCTAGCTCAAACTGGGCAATGGTCTCCAACGTCATATTCGGCTGGGTATTCAGGAGATTCGAAAGCCGAGACTGGCTTACCTCCATCCTGTCTGCCAGTTCCTTTTTGCTAAGCCCCTGGCGATCCATCTCGTCAACAAACATATAGGCAAGATCGAGCGCATGTTCATACGCCCTCGTATCGGGGGTTTCATTTCCTTCATGAACTGCGACAGGTCCATTTTCTGCACCTTTTCCCCTTTCCATATTTGCAAGCTTCTTGGCAAGCAAATCAGACGCAATCCGAACTAGGGGTTTAGCCCTATCAATTTCCTTAGATATGTTCCCAGAGCCTTGATGGCCAACAAAACGATTTCAGGAGGCTTCCGGCAGAGGGTGAGCGCCATTTCACATTTAGCTCCCGAATAGCCCTTTATTTCATATAAGCCAGGAACCTGGTTATTTGTTCTGAGTTTTCCTGTTTTGCAGGACGCTCCGACACCTGAATCTTGAATCTTCTTAATCTGGTGGGCAAGGTTAATTATCTCTTCCTTGTTCTTTCCGCCGCTGATTGCTTTTCGAACGGAGAGGCTGTCTGTCCAGATTTAGCCAATTTCCAAAAGGTGTGCTCAGAATCAATTGTTTGTGGCTTTAAAACGTGGCCATCACCCATCAGCAACCTTTCACTTCGTTTGTAAGTGAATTACAAGCAAATTGACCACGATAGTAAATAAACTATGCATATACGCAAAGGCGAGGCGGAAATCCGCCTCGCCTTTGTTTCCGCTTGAAGCTTCTAAGCCCTTACATGGCCTTGTATACCGCGCACACCTCGTCTACGGGGCCGTCCATTCGCATATGGCCCTTTTCGATCCAAACGGCCTTCTTGCACACGCGTTCCAGCTGGTTGATGTCATGGGAAACGAATAGCAGTGTAGTGCCATGGTTTTCGACTAAATCGCTAATACGCGCTTCGCACTTTTCCTGGAAACGAAAGTCGCCCACAGAAAGAGCCCCGTCAACCACCAGGATATCGGGCGTGGTTGCCGTAGCGATGGCGAATGCGATACGCGCCACCATGTCGGAAGAGTAGTTCTTCAAGGGCATGTCGATAAAGTCACCCACTTCGGCAAAATCGACAATAGCATCGAACTGGCCATCGATAAACTTCTTGCTACAGCCCAAAAGCGCACCATTCAGATACACGTTTTCGCGCGCGGTAAGTTCGTGGTCGAAGCCTGCACCTAGTTCAATAAGAGGCGCGATGGTGCCATTGATAGCGTAGGTGCCATAAATAGGCTCAAGCACGCCCGCAATAATCTTCAGCAACGTAGACTTGCCCGAACCATTAGTACCCACAATGCCGTACACATCGCCACGGTTAATGGCGATGTTGAAAACCATGTCTACATGATTGGCTGAAATATATGCCCGACAAAAGTTAGGGCATGCTTTTGCCGACAAGGAAATCACGCCGGATAAAAACAAGAAAGTGAGTGTTTAGAAGCTTGCTGTTTATAGTATCTTTCATATTGGATTTTTAGACACAACAGCAGACGTAGGAAATCAAACGAACAGACGCATTGAGGAAGAAAGGGCGAAAATGAAGTTCAAGGCCGTTGACTTATTTTCTGGTGCGGGCGGCCTGTCCCAAGGTCTGCGCCAGGCTGGTTTCAACGTCGTTGGCGCCCTAGAGATCGACCACGACTCCGCCGAAGTATTCCTGCTCAACCACCCAAAGACGAAAATGATAGAGGGGGACATCAAACACATCTCCCCCTATGAAGCCGCCAAACATTGGAATATCGAACCAGGCGAGCTCGACTTGCTCGCTGGCTGCCCACCATGCCAAGGATTTTCCACGATTGGAACAAGGAATCGAAAAGCCTCTCGTGACGACTCGCGCAATGACCTTATCTTCCAGATGCTGCGATTCGCAAAGTACCTAAGACCCAAAACAATTATGGTTGAAAACGTCCCGGCACTCGCATCCGACCAAAGGCTCGAGACTTTTCAGAACGAGCTGAAAAGTCTCGGTTACCACTGTGACGTAAAAATACTTGACGTCACACACTACAAGGTACCGCAGCGCAGGAAGAGAATGATTCTATTGGCCTCGAGGCTCGGCCGGATTTCCGTTCACGATGTCGATTTAACCGAGGGAACATACCTGACTGTTCGGAGCGCATTCCGCAACCTCGATTCTGCTTTCGTAAAAAACGATTCACTCTCTAATTTGCACGGGAAGCATTCTAAAAAGGTCCAAGATATCATTCATGCCATACCTCACGATGGCGGAAGCAGAGCCGACCTTCCCGAGAACTTGGTGCTGGAATGCCACAGAAAGACAAGCGGATTCAAAGACGTGTACGGCAGAATGAGCTGGGACACCCCCTCCCCAACGATAACCTGCGGATGCGTCAATCCATCAAAGGGGAGGTTCATCCACCCAGAGGAAGATCGAGCGATTACCCTGCGAGAAGCCGCGGTTCTTCAGACCTTTCCTCTGAATTACATCTTTCCTGTTAAAAAGGGACGGCTCAAGCTATCAAGGATGATAGGAAATGCCCTTCCTCCCTCGTTCATTGAGTTCCATGCCCGATGCATAAAATCGGCAATATTGCACAGACCTTAAGGCAGGTTTATGTCAGCCAAGAAGAACAACGTTATTGACTCTATATGGCGTATGGAAAGAGCAGGCCTCTTTGGGGCCTACATAGACGAAATTGCCTTTCCCCACTTTCGAAATCTCGAACGAGACCTAACGATTACTTTCGACTTTCCAGTAACGGCGCTCATTGGCCAAAATGGCATCAATAAGTCCTCTATTCTCAGGGCACTTCAAGCATGCCCAGACCAAAATTCAATTAGCGACTACTGGTTTGACACTGACCTTGACTACATAGAAAACGAGCCCAACGACAGGCAGCGGTACATCCATAGATACCGCGTGCCGTCATCGGGACACATCGCCGAAGTGATAAAAATCAGGATCCAAAAGCAAAGTCGAGGAAAAGACTATTTCGAAACGGCCAAGCCCAGAAAAAGCGACGGCATGAAAGATATGCCAGAAATGGACGACAGGGATAAACCATACAGGGTCAACACCCGTTGGAAGCCTATCAAAAAAGATGTTGTCTATCTTGACTTTCGAGCGCAATTACCCGCGTTCGATATATTCATGAACTATCAACATCGCCTAGACAAACGCGATGCCGCTAGGCGCAAAAGCTTAGTTCGGCTTCGCGCCAAAAGGCTTAACCAGGCAATTTCAGACTCAAAAACCTCAAGCACAATCTGCGGATCAGAGCGGCTCCTAAGCACCGTAGTGTCCCTCAACCACGACGAGCTCGATGACGTCACTAAGATACTTGGCCGTGAATACAAGTCGATTAAGATGCTAAAACATGATTTGTATGATTTCGAAGGCTGGACCGCCAAACTCGAAACAAAAGACTTTGACTACTCGGAAGCCTTTGCGGGAAGCGGTGAATTCGCTGCCATCATGGTTGTCCATTCGCTTCATTGCGCAGCAGAAAGGAGTCTCATTTTACTCGACGAGCCAGAAACATCACTCCACCCGGGCGCCCAAACAGCATTGTGTTCATTTCTCCTGGAGATGACAAAGAAAAAGCATTTCCAAATAGTAATGGCTACCCACTCACGAGACATAATTCAGTCCCTCCCACCCGAGGGGAGGAAGCTTTTGGGGATCCTGCCGCATGGGTCCAAGGTCTCCCTGCTTTCCCCGAGAGCATCATTGGATGAAGCTTTTTCCCGATTAGGGGCAAACTTCTCCCACAATAGCATCTACGTCGAAGATGAACTTGCTGCGGAAATTTTAAGATGCGCATTCCGAAAGTACAGCACAGATGCAACAGGCTCTGTCGAGATTCTTCCATTCCCCGGCGGAGCAGACACGATACTCACAAGACTCATTCCTTCACTTGCCACTATTGACTCCAACGCACTGATAGTCCTTGACGGCGACCGCAGAACGGATGAAAAGAACGAAGATTTCCCAGGTGACGCAGATGGATACGAGAAAGCCCTAGAGAAATATGGGATCAAACGAAAATTCATCCCCATGAACGGAGGCAATGACACAGATGAATCTCACCGCTCCAATCAGCTAAAGAAAACCCTTCTATGGGTTCGAAAGCATGTTTTCTATCTACCAGGCAGCGACCCTGAAGGTCTTGCTTTGTCGATTGTCAAAGATATTCCGCTAGAGCTAAACGCGAACAACTCAGCGAAAAACAAGGAAGCCTGGAAAAACGAAGCTGAAAAGGAATATTTTAAAGCCCCAAAAGAGCAGATTACCGCCGAAGAAATCCTCAACCTCCAGAAGCTCAAACTTGCTCAAGCAGTAAACGAAGCTGAGAACGAAGCCGCATCAAATATCCTGAACGAACTTGAACCGATCATCCATTCAGCGCTACAGATTGGTTCAATAGACCGACAGAATGCACTATAACCGCCCTTCGAATTAACGGGTACCGTCAAGAATCTTCCGAAAATTTGCTGACGCCCAGATGCACCTCGCCCTCCTTCTTATCAAGCAGCAATGCGTCAAGGCAACGCCTTCGGCCCTACTTGTTCTCGACTATGTACTGACCTGTGTCAAGATTTCGGACACGGAAGCCCGAGGCGATGCCTATGGTCGCCTGATTCCTCGAGCTTCCGTGTCCGAAATCTTGACACAGGTCAGGCTGCATTCGTCCCTCGGCAACCTATCGCCCATGGAATATGAGCGGCAGTGCGCTCATTAGCTCGATTCCGAATGTCCATAAAACAGCCCCAGTCCACGGTATGACGACCGAAAGCGGGGAAGGGGGGGGCACGATAGGAGCGCCATCTCCCAAGTACACGGCCGAGTTCAAGCAGAAGGCCATCGAGCTGTACAGGAAATCAGGGACCAAATCATACGCAAGGAAACGACTCCGATCACAAACGATTACGCAAATTGCTGCAGACAAGAGAAGGACAGGAGCAAATTGAGTCGACTCACCCAGGGGGCATCCCAAGCTTCTTGCTGCCTAGGATTATCTAAAGACATAGTCGACATCGATTGGCACGATAAGCAACATATTGGCAATCTAAACCCAATGCTATCATCGAAGGGCGCTGCAGCATTCTCGGGAATTCACCACACTGTGCCTAATCTACTGTCGAAATGAATAAAATAATAGAATTCGATGAAAGGACGATCTTGCAAAAGAACAACAGCAAAAGAAACTCCCAGAAGAAGCAGATCCGAGGAGCGGAAACACCCTTAAAACCAGCACCCGGCATCACAACAAATTTCACTAAAACCCAAAAAAGCGAGCAGAAAAAGTGACAGGAGAATCCGGATCAGCCGATCAATGCGCAAATGGCGTATCAGCCAACAGTATTAAGGAAGCAGATACCTTTCCCAAACAAACTGGCAACATCTTCGAATGCGTAAAAAAACTTGCTGGGTTCTCCCTCGAACTACAGCTAAGAAAAGACGAAAACTTAAATAAGCTAGCAGCCCAAACCATGACCGCCATCACGATCCTGTCGGTGGCATTCCTTACGCCATCGCAGCTGCTATTCAGTTACTACTCTTTCGGCTCAATTGAGATAACAGGCTGTCAAAGACTTTTGGCAACTGCCTACATAGTTCTTCTTTTCTTGCTAGTCGCATCGTTTCTTCTCGCTCTAGCTAGCAGACTCCTCAGAAAAAGCGAGATGCTAGATGCACCAGGAACCATATTTAACGATTTCGCAAACCAAGTTACGAATGTCCAAAAAGCGGGGGAGAGATTAAGCGACAAGGACTTAGCGGACTATTACTGTGCCTCCATCTCGCCATTCTTCGAAACGACAAGAAAGAAAAACGAGCAAGCGTGGAGGCTGATCAAGATGTCGATTTGTCTTCTGTCATTCACTGCCCTACTTGCTAGTCTTTTTCTTACGATAGCCTTCGTCGGATACATCTCTTAAACACACATCAGTTCAAGGCGAACACCATGACTCCACTAATCTCAATAATCATCCCTATATACGACACCGAAAAGTATCTAGAGCAATGTCTTGAATCCATTGCAAGCCAATCGCTCAAAGATTTTGAAGCAATCTGCATCGACGACGGCTCGACCGATGGCTCACCGAAAATCATGGATGCCTTCGCAGCTGCAGACACTCGCTTCAAGGTCATCCACAAGCAGAACGCTGGATACGGCGCCGCGGTAAACACCGGAATTGCCCACGCATCAGGCGCATACATCGGCATTGTCGAGCCAGACGACTACATCGAACCAGATATGTATAAAACGTTGTACAAAGCAACGGAAGCCAACGATTTCCCCGACATTGTTAAAGGGGCATATTGGCGCGTGCTTAACGCCGATTCACCGCAACAGGAAATCAAGCCAGCAAACTACTTCCATCGGATCAAAACCGTAGGCAGACCGTTCAAACTCGAGGACGACGCAGAATTCCTTTACCATCACCCGAGCGTTTGGACCGCCATCTATAAAAGGAGTTTCCTCGACAAAAGCGAAATTCAAATGCCTGAAATCCCAGGCGCAGGCTGGGCTGACAACCCCTGGATGATGGAAACGCTCCTCGAAGCCAATAGCATCGTATATGTGGATGAATGCCTGTACTTTTACCGCGAGACCATCCCCGGGTCTTCCTCCTTGGTAAAAGACCCCGCCATCATCTATAATCGCTGGCTCGATATGGACGAGATCATAAAGGCCCACTCACCTGTATCATCAAACATACTCGAGGGCCATTACAATCGTGGTTGCGCTTACCTGAAAGAACTAAGCGACCGATTCAACACAAACGACAGCGAGATCAAAAAAGCAATAAATCGAATGACGGCCCAAATAGATGCCAAAATAATCACGGAATCGGATAATATCCGACCTGAATATAAAAAAGCATTCTTTCGGGCAAAGAGTCCACTAGCCTGGACTATATATAGAGCAAAACATAAGCTATCGCGATAATAGCCAGAACGACAATACAGGAGTCCCTCCATGGCAACCCCTTTAATAGACAAGATGCCCTCTTCCAAAAAAGCCGTCAGAATAGTTCAAGATCAAAACGTTGAGATCTTATCGCGCCTCGATGCGATAGAAGCGCGCATCGAGCAAGCCGACAAGGGAATCAACGACAATGTCAACTTTCGCTCAGAATGGCTCAAATCAGCAAACCAGAGCGAAAACAATAGACTAGAAACAATGCTCTGGGAGCTCTATCGAAAAGAGGGGGAAGACCTGTTAGAAGCAAAATGCAGGTTCTTCTACGGGCTATCGCCAGCAACAGGCGGCTTGAGGGCTCTGCAACTCGGCTGCGCGCAGCTCCTCAAAGAATTCGATTCATTATGCTCCGAGCACAACCTTCGCTACTGGATCGCCTTTGGCACTCTGTTAGGCGCAGTACGCCATAGGGGCTTCATCCCATGGGATGACGACAGCGATCTCGGCATGATGCGCTCCGACATCGTAAAGCTAATTGAGCTCATACAAAACGACGATAGATACAGGGTTTCGATAATTTACGATGCATGGAACTTCTGCAAACAAGTGCGATTCATGTACTCGGATACCAAGAACCCCTGTTTCCTTGATCTCTTTATTTTCGAAGAGACCTCCAACCCAACCGAAAACACTTTTGATTCCCTTAACCAGCTACGAGATGAAATGATCGAAGAGCTCAAAACGGCATCTTTCTTCCCTGAGTGGAAAGAGAAGGAATTCATCGATCCCTCAAACCCAATTTCCAGCCAAGTCGAAACGGTCTTTCAGAGCTATAGAGCAAAAGCTATTGAAAAGGATCTCATCAGCGACAAAACCGACGAACAAGGGATGGTGTGGGGAATCGAAAACCTCAACGATCTAAATGGTTATCGCTGGATCTGCAACAAGGACAATGTGTTCCCTCAACGTACATTGGCATTCGAAGGCGTAGCGTGCAAAGCGCCTTCCAACATCGACAAATTCCTTACCGAAGTGTATGGGGATATCTATCGACTACCTCGAGACATGGGAACCCATTGCCCCCATGTCTCCCAAGAACAAATTGCCGCGCTAAACCAATCCGCCGACGAGCGCAACTAACGAAGCATTCGTCGCAGCTTCCCAAGCAAACGCCTTGGGAAGCTGCCCGGAGGCAACATTTCATCCTTCAAAGAAAACTCTGGCTTCTCAGTTAAAGCAAGCAACAGAGATTCATAAGCCCTTGACTGTCTAGCCTCCGACCAAAACGGGAAGCTATACAAAGCAGTTGTATCGAACAGCGGCAAGCAACCTGGAGAATAGCTCAAAACCACACAAGGATGAGCTTTTTTCCATTCGGAGGCCTGTTCGTTGGGAACCCACGCAGCGATCTCGGAAGCATCGAGCACCGGGTACGCAGCTGAATAATCTAAAGCCTTGAACCCAAGGCGCGTCATCAAAGCGCTGCGAATAGCAACCACCTCTATAGGCAGCCAGAAAGGCTCTTTTGTATATCCGCACTCCTTCTTTAGAAGGGCATGATCAGCTCGAGCTTTCGACATCAAAGCAGCAGCATCACACTGAAGCAACTCGCATAGGAATTTATATTCGCCAAAAATCTCATCAGACTCAAAGCGATGAGGCGCTACAGCCATCACCGCCGAATCAAGCGCCTCATTCCCGTCGGCAAGATCGAAGTATGCAGCATTCAACTTCTTATTGAACGGTCTGTTAAGTTCGGTTTTCAGAAAGACGCCGTTAAGGGCCCTTTTGGAAGAAGGGTCGCTGATCTGGGCAACCTTGGCTGGATCGTCGAGGAATAGAGTGCACCCTTCCAACCAGACGATTGGATCGGCTGAGTCCTCCTCGCTCTTAACATTCGCGGAGGTCAAAAGAGGCAACAACACCTGAACATCAAACTTACCAATACCATTCGGAAAATCGCCCAGCTCTACGCAATCGACGACAGCATCATTAATTTCCAGATTCGAGGGAACGGCGCCTAGCAAGCGACTAAACTCTTCGAACTTAAATCCAGGATCCCTGATCAAAGTAAGAGAGTACCTACGCCCAGAATCAAGATGACGCACCATACTTGAAACAGAAACAGCCAATTCAGCGGCAGAGCCATCAATATACTGCCAGAAAATATTAACGGCATTCCGCTTTGCTTCAAGGAAAGCAGGTTTAGGGGTTTCGTCAAAGAAAACCAATGGGATTTCGTTTACCGATACCCCCTCTTTGCTCACATGCGCAACAAAAACGCTGTATAGCACTTCACCGAGGTAGCCACAAATACGTTTTTGCGTGGCGGTAAGCCCTTCGTATGAAAACTCTGAATCGAATTTGCCCAGGATAGAAAACTCAAATTCGCACAGTCGATCAAATAACTGTCTCTTCATAATGAAACAGTTGTACCCAAGATACTTGTCGCCGTCGAGATACGAGACGAGCTCATCGCGATAATCGGGCTGAAGCTCTTCGCAAATCGAAATAAGACGATCAAATGCCTCGTCTGTAACCAGACCATACGCAACCATATGCTCCCTGATGGTCTTTTTGGGACCATCAGGAGTGGGGGCGCTTTTTACCGACCAATACGGAGCACGTACCAAATCATATGGCTCAACATTTTTCCTGATTGCAAGTTCATCGGCAATCATATAGTCGCTGATCGAGTAGGGAGACAGGCACTCATCTTCTATCTGAGCATGATCATTCGCCTTGTGACTTTTGCCATCAAAGCAAAAATAACGCCGATAGTGACACTGCCCAACATAATCAGCACTCAGGTTCTTCCATGCCCAGTACTGACCGCTCATCTCGCAGAAAGTGAAATTCCTGGAAGAAATATTTTCACCTTCGTCGTCACGCTGATAGCCTTCTATGGTTGCCTTCCCCAAAGAGCCCACATGAACAGGAATAAACATATCGTTCTTGGGGGTGCATACCAGCTTATGGCAAGACACCAATATTTTAATATCAGGCTGCTCTGACAACTGATTTCCTTCCGATTAAGCTTTCAGCTTAAACTGATCCCGATGCTGCGCATGGTACTCAATCATCGACTTAGTCTGAGCGCCACCATAACCAAGGTGGCCAACCACAACATTCTCGCTCACAACCATTACTCTTCCGGTAAAGCACGCATAGTTGCAAATGTGCTCTTCGTCGTCGCCCAACCCATACGGACCACCAACAAAGGTTAAGGGGAAATGTCCAAATTCTTCCCAAGCATCACGCGTAAACAATATAGCGCCGATACTATAGCGAATAGGGCAGATGGAGTACGAAAATCCTTCACGTTCCTCAGAGAAACGTTCGGCCAAAGCATCTATATCACGCAGAACAGGACTGGATTCGCCCCACATATATTGGGCGACTTTCGGCTCATCGATAACCTGGCGATTATGATGCAGGCCATCCGAATACTTCATATCAGTCAAACCTGTCGAACGAAAATCATCCAACAACCCAAGCTTGTCGAGAAGGCGCAAATGCCCATAGCAACTCACGTTAATTAGAGGGGAAACAAATGCCGGCTTGTAAAGAGAATCACCCTCGAGCCTTTGATAGGTTGACATCAAAACCTCAAAGAAGCCTTTGGTAAGAAACATGTCTTCGTCGAGCTTGTAAATCCATTTTGCATTTGGGTGACATTCTATTGCGATATTCTGCACAACCGAAAGATGATTTACGCCCGTAGAGAGATACGACCAGTTGTTTTTCGCAGCAAGATTCTTGAGCTCATCATTAACGAGCCCGCTTGTCATTATGCAAACGTCAACATCATCCGGAACAAAGGCGGCAAGTCGACCGAAGACGTCTTCCCACAATGTCGGCTTATAGCCCGCTAAAACCATGCATAGCTTCTCGCTGCCCTTGCTACGGTCAATGAAATCATGGGTTCCAGATGCGACTTCATCGACACGTTTACGTTGCTTGGAAAGCCTTCGCGCCTCAAATAAATCGCCAAACGCAGCATTTTTGTTCAGAGCGGCGTAAACTCTTTCCTTAAACGTCATTAATCCTCCGACCGATATGTTGAAGAGCCGCATACGGGTTTCAAAGTTGCGCTAACAAGATTAAGCTTAGTCTTAACTATCCTAATACAGAATTTCGTACAAACGGCAGTCACCCTCGGAAAGAACAACTTTCAAACTAGGGTTGTCATCCTTAAGCTCATTCATGCCACGCCAATTATCCGGGTCGTACGATCCGTAGTAGCAGCGGTCATACAAAGGCTCGCCGCCATAGTCAAGATTCAGAATGTATTTAACGCCACTTCGGTGGAGAATCTCTTTCACCTCAGGGTTTTCGTTTATCTCATTCAGCTTTTGACAAAGTAACTGCTCATCGGAATCGATGTTCTTACGCCTGTCTCCAAGAGGACGCTTGTAGACTAAGTTTATATCGTAAAGAGGATAAGAGAAAACACTCCCGTCGTCAGCATTGTTATAGACAAGATCTTTACCAACAATATCCTTCACCTTAGAGCAGAACGCCTTCTCATCCTCATCAAACTGATTTGGCCTATCATACGAATTTGAAACCGTAGCGCACCATCTGTAATCGCCAAACCCCGTTGTGACGCTGGCAAGCCCAGGAATCGAATAACTCCCAACATAAGAGAAGAAAATAGCAACAACCGCAAATGCCCCGACACAAAGCAGTGTTGGGACCCGCTCGAAGCGCAGCGCCTCAAATCCCCTTTTCAACAAAGACCCAATAGCGTATGCGCCAAGCGCAGCTAAGGGCATAGCCATAAGGCAAGCGCTAGCTCCTAGCCTATAAGGATCCGTATACCAGAAGCCCGCCACTAAGCCTTTGAGGGTTCCGTCCGACGAAGCTCCAATAACGTATATCGCGCAAGCAAAAACAAATGAACACGACAGCCACGCATAGCGCCTCCATTCCTTTATGGAATACAAAACACCAGCAAAAACAATCACAGGGAGAACGAAACTGCATGCTGGTAAACGAAAAGAAAGGGCGAGACAATTTATTATTGCCTGGCTGGACGATGCAGTGGAAGCCCATCTAAAATGAGTCACCCCATGTAAAAAGGGCGAACTGTATAGCAAGAGCCAAACCACAACAAGCGCTACTATGGCCCCACCAAGAATCAAAGCTCTCTTAAGGTTGCCCTTGAAGCGATCCGTATAAACAAAAAGCTTATAGAGGACAAACGGAACAACAAAGACGGCCATAGTGAATACCGCATTCGGATGAGCTAAAGACATCGCCACGAATCCACAAATCAGTAAAACGATATACGGCAAAGCCGGCTTCAACCGAAATTGCTCTTCGGAAAGCATGTTGACGAATGCTATGAACAGCGCAGCGGAAGCGGGAACAAGGGAAAAGCCTAAAGTGTTCGGATACAACGGACCAGAAACCGACAACAATGTTCCCCAAGGGAAAGAGCTGAAGGCAAACGACAAAACCACACCAGCAACTTGAGCCCATTTCTTATCAGGAAACAGAACAGAGAAAAGAAGCAAACTCGAGAAAGGAAACACGATAAGCAAAGTCGTGAAATTAACCACATTTGCGGCAATGCAAGGGTCGCCACCCGCAATGTCGCAAACAAAGGCAGCTAAAGCATGCCACGCCGCTGGGTAGAAGCCACCCTCTGATGGAGAAATCAAGTTTTCTCCCATACCGGAGTATACAGATACCCCAAGCGAAGACCAGTCTCCACTTTCAGCAAACGAGCGTATTAAAGAAAGGTGGAAAGAATTGTCCGAATCCTGGGCAAAAGAAGATGGCCCATCGAGAGGAATCACGTAGTTGCATATTGAAACCACAAAGGAAAACGCAAGAGCAAATACAACGATCCCTAAAGACGGAAGGCTCGGCGTTACAGGATCGAGGCAAAATCGACTACGGGCAATAGACCCAATAACAAATACAGCTACTGAGACACAAAGCAATTCAGACAGGATAAGCCCCGGGGTTGCCCGTAATCCAAGGACACTATTCGCAATAGAGATGGTAGCCAGCAAAAAAACAGAAAGCAGCGGTGCGATCATCAAAGAAAAAAGGCGGCTTCCAGACACTCCATACACTGATAGGAATCCCGGAAGAATCAGAAGCACGATCGAGCATGCCACCAAACAGAAAAAAGAAAGCCACATATAGATTATTCCCGTTCCCTTTACAACGAACAAAGAGGGTTTTTACGCAACACAGCCGGAAAACAACCCCGAAACAAGAGACACTTCGTTAAGCATGTATGTTGATTGGCGCACTGCCGGCTTCCAAAATTGCGCATTTAGCCATGGAGATGTTACTCGACCTCGGCATCTCCATTTTTCGTTTCAGCCCGATCATTCGAATGCCTTTCGAATTTTTCAATAGCTAAAAGCTGCGTAAGCTCTTTTATCTTTGTATCTGCCTGTGAGACCCTCATATTCAAATTAAAGCACAGGACCAATAGTACAAAAATAAAGAAGAGAAATACGAAATTAACCGTTGAATAAACTCCTGCTAGCTCAGCCAAAAAATCAAAAATTCCCGGGAAAACACTTAGAGCAAATAGCACTCCAGAAAAAAGGATCCAGGCCATCGAGTCCTCAAGCCTTATTTTGGAGCTCCTCACCTTTCTCATGACGAACAAAAGGGTAACGAGAGAGACAAAGATCAAAGCAATGCGCAACGTCACAGTCATCTAGCAGCCACCGCCAAGTCGCTTACGAAATAGCTGAATAAAAAAGATAGAGATTGTCATTCGCGTCATATACACGACCGATTTCCATGGGTTCAGATAACTCTCGCCAGCGTATCTGTCAGCCATTTTTACGGGGATTTCGACCACCCTCGCATTAGCCCGTTTTATTAAATAGGAAACGGTATCGGGCTCCGGACCACAATTAAGACCATTTGCCATATAGGCAATCATCTTCGAATTGAATGCACGCAACCCTGAAGTTGGGTCTTTTATCGTTTTGCCCGTTGTCAGCCAAATAGCCCCACTAATCAGATTACTGCCTAGCATGCGCATCGAGCGGGGTTTCTTCGAATCCATGAATCTTGAACCAATTACGATATCCGCATCGGAAATTGCGTTAACCATCGGAGTAATATACTCTGGAAGATGTTGGCCATCAGCATCAAATTGAATTGCGCAATCGTAGCCATGTCTGTAGGCGTATTTCATTCCCGACTGAAAAGCCCCAGCTAACCCTAAGTTAATAGGAAGATCCAGAAACGGGAACCCGTTCCTTCTGCACACCTCAGCAGTTCCGTCTTTCGAGCCATCGTTTACGATCAGGAAATCCATGCCAGGAACCTCGGAAATTATAGATCTAACGGTTATTTCCAGAGATTCTTCTTCGTTATATGCGGGAATAATCAACAATGTTTTCAAAGCAATTCCTTGCCAGTGCCATACTTTGCAATAACATATCTTATTGCAAATCTGTCCAGACAGATAGACTCCATCTTAACCAGAAAAGAGCCCCGCTTTGTCGAAAGTATTTTGCATCTACACAGCAAACTTCCTCCCGAGCTTTGGTGGAGTTGAAAAATTCACCGACAGCATAAGCAGAAAGCTAGTCGAACTCGGCTGTAAACCGTTTATTGTCACCAACAATATTTACAATTTGCCAAGTAAAGAGGTATTGCCAGGTGGAATACCTATATACAGATTGCCATGCCACTCCCTCATCAATGGAAGACTCCCTTTGCCGAAAAAAAACACCCTATATGGTGAGCTAACTCATGAAATTGAAGGCAGATCTATCGACTACATCATCCTCAACACGCGGTTTTACCCCCTAACCATCCAAGGGGCAAAGCATGCAGCGAAGATCGGCTCAACAGCGGTTCTTATCGACCACGGCTCCTCTTATTTAACCATGGGAAATCATTACATTGACGCAGTGATTAGAATGTACGAGCACGCAATTACGCATCACCTGAAACAATTTCCCATCCACTACTATGGCGTATCCAGAGCGAGCCTCGAGTGGCTTAAAACCTTCCATATAAAAGGTAAAGGTGTGATCAACAACTCAATAGATGCTGACCTTTTCCGCAAATCTTCGTCGAACAGGGACTTCAGAGACGAATTCGGAATCGATTCAAGAACATTTCTTGTTGCATTCACCGGAAGGCTTGTGCGCGAAAAGGGAGTCATGGAGCTAATTGAGGCGGCAAAGCGGCTCATCGAGAAGAACGTTAGTTTTATTCTTGCTGGAGACGGGCCGCTAAAAAGTGCACTCTGTTCGAACCGCCCTTCAAATATTCATCTGACCGGAGCAATAGAGCCTAGCGACATCGCCTCGTTGCTGACTCAAGCTGATGCATTCTGCCTGCCAAGCAGATCAGAGGGTTTCTCAACCTCACTGCTCGAAGCGGCAGCGTGTTGCACGACACCAATAATCACAAAAGTCGGAGGCACCTCAGAGCTAATTCCCTCAAAGGATTTCGGCATTGTCCTTCCAAGCCAATCCCCATCGTACATATGCGACGCGATTGAATACCTGCAACAAAATCCAGACCGTAATAAAGTCATGGGTGCAAACATAGGAAAACGAGCTAGGAGTGAATACTCGTGGAAAGCATCAGCCGAAAGGTTGATCACTGCATGTGAAAAAGCAAATCCATCAGGCATAATGAGCTTCTAGATATCACACCCATCACGAACAAAGGCGGAAATGGATTTCACAGACCTTTCCACTGTTAACCCCGCCTTTTCAACATCCTTTACCCCAATTAAGCGTGAAGAATCGTTGGCTGACAGCATATCAACCACTTCGCTTGCCCATTCAGAAGCATTTTTTTTCAAAGAAGTCCTCTGCGCTCTTCCAGAAACAAGCAGCTCGCTTGGGGAATTATCTGAAACGAGACATGGAAGTCCAGAGCACTGTGCCTCTATGGCGGCGAGAACAAACCCCTCATACAGGGATGGAAGCAAGAAGAAATCCATTGCTGAGTAATAGGGCGATGTGTCCTCAACCTCCCCAACAAATATCACGCTATCGGAAAGACCAAGCTCGGCAACATACTTGCAGATTTCGCCCTTTAGGGGGCCATCGCCGACTAACATTAAAACGCAATCGGGTTTTTTCTCCTTCAATTCAGCAAACACATCAATCAGGAAATGGTGATTTTTTTGGCGATGGAATCTCCCTACGTGACCAATTACCGTCTTGTTTCCAATGCCCAGCATGTCACGAACACAAGCTCTGTCGGTTTCCGAAAATCTAAAAGCCCGCCCATCTATTCCATTTTTGACTTCAAGATAGTTGCGTTCGCGAAGAACTTCCTCGGGATACATGAACCTTCCTGAGTCTTCGGAACATGCCATGCAATAGTCAGCAAGTTCTGATATCTTGCGGCGATGCCAGGAGTGCAGAATCCCATTAAGCACGTTACCCATATTTTTCGAATTATGGGCATGAACTATTGTTTTGACCTTATGGCGATGCGCTATTTTCAATAGCGTGATATCGCTCAAAGAACAAACATTAAACCACAAAAAATGATAGCTTCTCGTATTAAAAAGACGCTCCGAAGCCAAAATATTCTTTACAGGATGATGGAGCCTATCGGGAAGAACGATAAACCGAGCTCCAATTCCCTTCAAGGGAGCCGCAAATTCGGGAATGGAATTATACACAACAAAATCAAACTCCATATCAGGATACTCTCGTTTTAGCTCCAGACAATAAGTGATCAAAAAGCTTTCGACTCCACCCCTTTGCGAGCTAATCCCGAATACCAATACTCTCATTTGCCTTCCTCCAAACGATGTTCAAGATACAAAGTTGTAACCTTTTTTGCTGATCGGGATATATCAAACCCCGCCTTGATCACCTCGTCCGCGCAAATTTCCCTATCGCCAGCATTGAGAATCGCCGACATCGCAAGATCAGCCCAACAGAATGGGTCATCGAGCCCCGTAGCCCTTATTGCGGTTCTAGAGCAAAAGGCAATTCGAGGTAGCGCGGGGGAGAGAACGCTAGGCAGCCCACTTGCTTGAGCCTCAATTGCAGCTATTCCCAAACCTTCCCATATCGAAGGGAAAATAAAGCAGTCCATCCCCATCAGCAAATTGGGAACATCTGATCTGACGCCAAAAAAACGAACATCATCCTGGATACCCATATCGCTAGCTTCTTTCTTGATTTTCTCTTCAAGTGGCCCTCTACCAATCAGGCATAGAACAATCTTCTTTTCGGTTCGCTCCATCAAGGAGGCAAAAACCTTCAACAAGAATATGTGGTTTTTTTCCTCTGAGAACCTACCTATATGGCAAATCGCGAGCGTTTCATCATCCAGGGCAACCTGCTTTCTAATCTCCTTTCTTTTCTCTGGGCGAAAGCGATATTGCTCAACATCAATTCCATTATTTAAAACAGAAAAAGCGGTTGAAGATACAACCCTTTTGCCAAAGCGATCCCTTCCTGCTTCTTCAGAACATGCCAAAAAACAATCCGCAAGATAGCGCGTGGGAAACGAAAACACCCGAAACCCCAGCTCAAGAATCGAAAGGGGCGGATTCGTATTGTGGCTATGGGCAATCGTGTACAGACCGTGCCTCTTAGCCCCCCTTATCACCATGGCAGCGCAAGAGCCAATGTGAACATGAACAGCTACATAATCATTGTGGTTCGAAAAAAAATCGGCACAGCTTTTACAATAGGAAAAGTAATTCAGCCCATTGAATCTAAACGTTCGGTAAATCCGTCCGCCCAATTCCAGTATTTCCTCATCAAAGTCGCACCGCCGATCTTCATGAACCAGAAAATCGAATTGTATAATGTTTCGATCAATCTTACGATAGAGATTCATTATCAAGGACTCTGCACCACCGCGGTCCATCGCCCCAATAACATGAAGTACCCTAACTGGGCTGATGCGATCATTTTCCTCGCTCATATAGTTAACCCCTAGCTGAAACAGTGTGCACCCTTAGCAAACTCCATCCTATCAGCTTGTTGTATATAATAGTGTGATCTATATCAGCAAAGAACAGGTGTTTGCCCTATGAGCCTTTCAGAGCCTTTGGTCTCAATTGTCGTACCAGTCTACAATGTTGAGCGCTATTTAGCCCGAAGCATTCAATCCATAAAAAATCAGACATACCACAACCTTCAAATTATCTTGATAGATGACGGAGCAACCGACTCATCCGGCACAATTTGCGATGTTCAAGCAACAACAGACAATAGAATAGAAGTATTCCATAGCGAAAACCAAGGCGTAGCCGAAGCAAGAAACCTTGGGCTAAAGCATGTTCGAGGAGAATATCTTATATTTGTTGATCCAGACGACTTCGTCGGCCCAGAACATGTCAACAACCTCTTTAAAGCTATCACCAGTAATCCAAATTCGCTTCTCGCCGTTACTGGCGGCACGCGCTTCTATAACGACCAAAAGACAATCAATGCACAACAAGGCGGCGCACCCAACCATGCTCTTTCGCCCGTCGAAGCATTCGCAATTTCCATTGGCAGCTCAACAACCCCTTTATTCTTCGAATATCCATGGGGAAAGATATACAAAAAGGAGTTGTTTCCTTTGATGCACTATCCGAAAGGAAGACTATTCGAAGACCGATACGTAAACTATAAAACTATGCTTAATGCCCATATTGTTGTATATGAAAATTCAAATGATTATTTCTACCTATGCGATAGACCTGACTCTATAACGAACAGCGTCGATTTAAGCCATCTAGACTGTCTGCAAGCAACAAGGGAAATGCTTGACTACGCCAATAGGGAACACCCAGAAGCCTCACCCTATGTTTTCAAAAGGTATTGTGGTGAGCTCGTGTACTTCTACGGACTTGCATCAAAATTCAATGATGCGAAGATTGAAAATGAGCTTTACGAGGAAATAATCGACATAAGGAAAGAAGTGCTGTCCTCGAAGCACTCCAGACTCAGCACAAAGATTGGTTATGCTTCGTCTTACCTTGGCAAATGGTTTTTTAAATCTGCAATTTACATAAGCGATGCATGTCTAGAAGCCATCGCGAAAAGACGAAAAAAGAGCGCTCTTTCTTCTGACTAACCCAAGATGGTTCGGCTCTAGAAAACCGGTTGGCCTGCTGTATCAATGAGGCTTCAACTCATTGATACAGCAAATCCGCCATCCAAAAATCGCCAACCTAGAAAGCCTAGGAAATCACGTTATTAATAATAAACGCCTTTGCCTCCTTGAACCTTTCTGTCCTACAAAACAAAAGCAGAATCACCACCGAAGAAACGCAGATAGCCACAAGCCCTTTCACTACAAACCATATCCACCCTATGTCACCAAAGGTCGCACATACCGCATATGAGGCAGCACACGCCAAAATAGCAACGAGTGCGTAAACTCCGTTGTCAGCAAAGAAAACGTGCAGTTTTCCATTCTTGAAATAGCGGGAAAAAACCACCTCTGAGCCCCAGAGATAGTTGACCAAAAGCATGCTTATGATAGTCGCCAGCACAGCGCCAGCAACTCCAATGTGCTGAATCAATATAAAGTTCAGAACAATATTCATTACCGCCTCAATAATAGAGCGGCCCTTGAGATGCCACCACAATCCAGCAGCGTCAACATATACGCTACGAATATCGCCCACAACCCGAACATAGTAGTAGACACAAAGAAGTATCACAATCGAATCAGGCAGAAGCAAATCAGGCCCAAGCCAAAGAATCATAAATAACTGATACAGGCATAGCAAGCAGGCTAAAAGAATTGTCGCGACAACAGAGTATAGAAACATAAGCAATCGCATATCTTTAAAATTTTTTTGGGGGCTTTCAGAGGCTATACTGTTTCCGACCGAAGCCGTCATAGAGGAACAGATGACCTCCAGAATGGCAAGAAGGCTACTAACGATCAAAAAGTAGTTGCTGTAGCAAGCAACCGCAGTCAAACCAAGAAAGAACGAGATAAAGATGCTGTCACATGCGTCACGAGTGGTCTGACATGTGCGGTATACCATTATGCCCATCACTCGCTTGCCAATTGCCTTTCTCGTTACTTTATCGAGCGATTTGCCTTTGAAGTTCCTTGCGCAATACTCAGGGAAAAGCCGATTTGACAATTGCGAAATTACTATATTTTGAACGACAGTAAACAGGGGCAAGACGGCAATAAAGAGATAGTAGCTCGGGACCAACATGAGCAGACATATCTGCAGGATGTTCACTACAGCGCACATTGCAGTCCCGACCTTGCTCACAACATCGTTTCGCTGATGCGCGTCGAGTAACGTTTGCCTATAGCCGCATGCAAGGTAGCTTATAACCGTGTTTAGTAAATAGACGCCAAATGCAATTTGAAGGTTTACATCGTCTGGCTTTGCGCCCTCGACCAAGTAATCCAAAAACGGCATGGCGATCAACCCGGCAACCAAAATCGATACGCCGATTACACGGTAAACGTTTCTAAAAAAATGCAGCAATTGAAGGACAGCGACCTTGTCGTCTTCCGCGATTGGTTTATACATGCTGTAAGCCACCGCTGATGCAAAGCCGAGTTCCGCTAGGCTTAAAACACTCAAGATCGAAACAAATAAAGAATTTAAGCCAACGTACTCTACGCCTAACGAATATATCAGCGCGGTTCTTACGAAAAACGGCAACAGCACAGAAAGGATCTTTTGGAACAAACCCCAAATAATATTTCGTTTTGTATTTACGCTTCTGCTCATAAGAAGGGGGCTCGTCGCATGAGGCCCGCTCTCCGTTCTCTCGGTGTCAAGTTAGTCCATAATGCCTAGTTGTAGATCAGAACTGCCGTTCCAGCATACACGTTGCTGTAAATCCATTGAGCGCTCGGATAGGACATTCTTAAACAACCATGGGAAAGGCTATTCCCCAACTCAGCATCGGAATTCAGAATGGTATGGAAGAAGTATCCATTCCAAATTTGAGTACACCATTTCGCTCGACTATCGGTGCTCAACGACATCCTTTTACCGCCAGTCGTTCGATAGTATCCCGTTATCGTTGGAGTGCTAGGGGCGCCAGTTACACAGCTCCACCAATATTGAAGAGACCAGTTGTTTGCAGACCCCTTGAACACACCGACCCGATGAGTCGATCTGTCAACGCCGATAAGCCATTGCGTTCCGCTGCTATAACCCCAAATTCTATCCTGCATCGCCTTCCTATCTGACGGCATAGGAGGAACATAGGTTGTTTTTTCGAACGAAAACAACTGGGTTGCCGACGCGTTTTTCGTTTTCAGAGCATAATTGGCGCCATTAACAGGAGATCCATTTTCAATAGAGAGAACAAATTTCCTATTTAATGCAGACTCAAGATAGAAGCCGCCCGAGCCACCATAGGAAAGGTACCATTTTTGAGCAGCGCTTCCATTCCACGCATACTGCTGGACATTATTTCCCTCTGCGGCGTTTCCATTTGCAACATCAAGAACCTTTTTACTTGGCGCATTTTCTATTCGATACGAGCCGTCACCATTGGCAGTTATGTTCCATTTCTGCGCTCCGCTCCCATTTGCTTCGTAAGACCAAACATTTGCACCACTTTCGGTTGATGCAAATTTAACGTCAACCGCCTGCCCATAGTTTGATTTCGAGTGAATCACATACGTTCCACCAGCTACAGGAGAAACAGTCTCGAAGATAAACTGCTGAGCTTTGCTACCGTTGTATTCATAGGTCTGGATGTTTGTCCCGTTTGACGTTGAGGCATAGCGAACATCCAAAGATTTTCCGCTTTCAAGATTAACGAACGAATAAGCACCGGAGTTAATACCTGCAAGCAACCACATTTGCGATTTTGCCGATGGATTCGGATCCTCTACACAAACGTTCGATTCGCGTTCCGCCATGTTCTTACCCGAGCATAGAGACTCGAAGCGATATACATTTGCATGTCCCTCAACATGAGTGCACATCCACTTCTGAGCGAATGTGCTATTGGAGGAATAGAGCTGGACATTAGCCCCGTCAGATTCCGACGCATTCGCAACATCAAGTACCTTATCCGTATCCAGGGAAGAAGATATCTTAACCAAGCCCTCGGGAACTACGTACTCAGGTTTTTCGAGCCTGAATGTGCAATAACCAGAATCAGAAGGCTGGCCCACGATAGACGCTTCAGAACCTAAAGAGGAGCACGACAAAGACAAGGCATTCGCAACGCAGATAAAGGTATATGTCCCATCAGGGTTAGCCTTTACGCTGAATTGCTGGCTTCCGTCTTCCTGTTTCGAAGACTGGACCACAGCAGAGCCTGGAACTATGCTTCCATTCTTTACCCCTATTGCCTTTTCGGAATTCAAGGAAATCAAACGATAGTAACCATCCGAATACTCAAATTTAAACAACTGGGCCAGCGTTTGGTTTCTGCTATAAAGCTGGACCTTCGCTCCATCAGATTTCGATGCGCCAGAGATGTCTACGCAAAGAGTGTCCGATTCGGAGGGGACTATCTCATACCAGCCGTCCAACCCAAGATCTTCGCAGGGCGAAACAGGCTCGTGCTCCGTCGACGAAAGATAGAACCTCTGCGCCGCGGACCCGTTTGCCCCGTACAGCTGCACGTCGGTGCCGTTGGCGGACGACGCCCACTTCACGTCCAGGACCTTGGAGTCATCGAGGGCGGAGCACACCCGGTAGCCGTCGCCGTCGGCGACGACCGACCAGCGCTGGGCCATGGTGCCGTTGGACGAGTACTGTTGCACGCGGGTGCCGTCCGCGCTCGATCCGCCAGCCGCGTCGAGGACCTTGCCAGATCCGACGTTGGCGATCTCGTAGTAGCCGGTCTTCTCGTCGAACGTGAACCTGAACGCCTGTGCGTTGGTCATGTTCGACTCGTAGATCTGGATCCGGGCGGAGTCGGACACTGATCCGCCGGAGACGTCGAGGACCTTGCCGCGGTCGAGGCCGGTAGAGACGACGTAGGTCCCGTCAGGCACCGTGCGCTGCCCGGAGGCGGGCTCGAGAGAGAACGACTGGGATCGGTCCGCAGAGAGAGCCCACGCCTGAGCGTTGGAGCCGGAGGCCGTCCCGTCGAGGTCGAGGGCGAGGCCGTTCGCCTTGCAAACCAGGGAATAGGACCCGTCACCGTTGTCGCGGACCGCCCATTTCTGGGCGTCGCCGCCCCAGCCCGACCACTGCTGCACGTTGGAGCCCGGCAGCACGCTGCCGTCGGCGACGTCGAGGACCTTGCCGGACCTCAGGTTGGTGACGGTGTAGAACCCGTCGGCGCCGAGCTCGAAGCGGAACCTCTGGGCAGACGCGCCGTCGGCGTCGGAAAGCTGCACGTTGGATCCGTTGCCCGACCCAGACACGGCGAGGGCCTTCGAGGGGTCGGACTTAGCGAGTATCGAGTAAACGCCATCATCAACAGTGCGACCACCTTGAATATCGGGGGACGCATTATATACTGCCCACTTCTGCGCTGCAGTGCCGTTTTTCACGTAAAGCGCAACCCGTGTACCCTCCGAAGAAGATCCGCCAGAAACATCTAAGCAGTAATTTGCATTCAAAGCGGCGCAGATGACCACATTGTTATCGGCTCCCTTTTCTATCAGCCATAATTGACCCTTGTCATCAGCAGAATACGCTTTCGCAGACACATTTGAGCTCATCTTTGACCCCGAAACGTTTAGAGACAGGTAATTTGAGCTCCCCACCGATCTGATTCGCATTAACCCAGTTGCCGTATCTTTTTCGAAAGAAAACATTTGGTCTTTACCCATGTCAGATCGATTTATGGAAAGCGCAGAACTTGAAGCCGACCCCGATCCATTGAGTTGAAGGGCATTCCTGCCGCCAAGGGCAGACGCAATAACGAATTCACCCTCGTCCATACCTGCAGAAGCATTGGGCAGCTTCTCAGATACATCGATTGTAAACACATTGGACGATAGGTAACCCAAGCAGTCAGCTTTTTCGCTCTTGTACCGATTCTGCCAACCGGTCCAGTAGATGGATTGCTTGGGATAACGCTTCGCAACGTTATTAACAACATAGTCGCAGAGAGTAGTTACAAAAACTTCATCCGACATAGAATCATTGATGCCGGAATTCTTGAAGAACCAATTTGCACCATAATAATTACCATTGTTGATATACGAGGCACCGCCTCCTGCACCAAACAGGTTGACCATGCCCCAGCAAAGGCCCTTAATGCAATCGGGGCGATTGTCCAAGTTGATTCCAAATGCCTTAAGGCAACCACGAGCACCTAACGACCCGTTGTAGGAATCAATGTATGCCCAGCCATTCTGCAGGTTTGAAAACTCGGTGGGGTTCGCCTTGTATGCAGCATGCCACGCGGCATTGAGGTCATTGCCCAGTTGGGTGAAAGAACCATTAGAACGCGTTGCGCCCGTCACATTCCAGCCGTATCGATCACCAATGACTTTTAAAGCGCTATAAGTTGAAGGGTTGTAGTTATACACAGCCTTCAGGAAGCTGCCCAGGCCATACCTGTTGTCAAATTGGAAATAGCCCATGGCATGATAACCATCGCCCGAGCTAAGGCCCTGGTCGTAATTACAGCTACTCTCATATTTGCAGAAGTACAGCATTTCAGAGCTGAAGCTCATTGGCTGAAGGTTAGAGCCGTTAGCGTATGCTTCAATTTCGTTAGTGTCAGGCGGGTAAACATCCGTGACATCGGAAGAATCATCAAGGCCATCAGCCCAAATTGCCAACTTGCCATCACTATAATCAGGAGCAGACAATTCCTGCTCTTCCGCGAATTCATCATCGACGCCAAACTCAACATCTTCCCCGCCAGAGACAGAACCACTGGAATCCATTCCGCCCTCGGAATCGCTTGGATCCGGCTTTGAGGCAACCCCGCCATCCGCGAATTCGGACTCATTGGAAGTCGATGCATCAGAGCTGGACTTGGTTGAATCCGAGCTCGAATCCAAAGAGTCCGCAAATGCCGAATAAGGAAGAAGACCCATAACTAGAGTGAAGGAGAAGAATGCACTTAGCAGCTTTTTTCCGACAGCCATACGAATCGCCTTTCGTTAAACACACGTTCTAAACATCATACAGAAGATTCACAAAACGCCGGACACACAACATCGAACGAAACATTATTTAAGCTAATCGTACGGATACGGAGCGATCGCAAGTACGAGAAGCAGAACGAGAGCAGCGGTCCCTACGAACCCAGAAGCCCCAAACCGTAATGAAGAGGCGCATCGGCTAATCGGCGGGAGCATTCCCGCCGAAAGCAGACAAAGCAAATAGCGGAATCAAACCGTGGTCGAAAGTTGGCGCCTACTTCTCGTTGGCCCCGAGCCTTTCTTTGACTTCTGTGGTGGATATACCTTGAGTACGGTCAAGGTACACAACATCGCATAAATCTCTTAAGCCCTCGAACCGGGCGTCCCCAGCCCAATCGCTGCCCATGCAAACCGTATCAACATGGTATTCGGCAACATCGAAGCGCTTCTGAGCCCAATCATTTTCGGGGATAACCAGATCAACGTAGCGAATCGCTTCAAGCATCTCTTTACGCGTCTCATAAGGGTAAAAGCTTTTCTTGCCTTTGATAGCGTTAAATTCATCGGTAGATAGGGCAACAATAAGATAATCGCCCAACTGCGAAGCGCGCTGCAACAAGCGAATATGGCCGTAGTGTAAGAGGTCAAATGTGCCATATGTCAAAACGCGCTTAAGTCCAGGTTTACGCTGACCCAATTCACCAACCGGCTCTATTGTCACCATGGCTTCACGTGTATTTTGGTTGCTCATCTCGCGAATCCCATCTGCTTCACTCTACTAGTCGGATGCTTTGACAAGAAGCTCCTTGTCAAGATCGTTGAATCTGGACCTATCGCCTACGAAACGCAACTGCTTTTTGTTGCCACCGACGTAAATGATGCCATGAGCAACGCTATCGAGGTTCTGCGGGTCTTCCAGCAAAACAAGAGATCCATTCTTCGCCGCAAAAGGGCCAACCGCAAGTGCGTCTTCTGGATGCCAAATGGAAACAACGAGAAACGAGTCGGCATCAACGCTTCGCTCGATCCAGTTATTAATCAGCTCATTCGCATCATACTGGTCCTTGCCCACAAAACGATGAACAGCCGTAGAGCTGCCGACAATTGGAGCAATGCCCGCATCGGGGAACGATTTGAAGCCGCCGATGATAAGCGCCTCTTCTTTCTGCGACGCAACCTCGCACGCCTTCGACGAAATCGGCTCTTCAGCAAGCTTAACCAGAACGGGGCACTTTTTCGAATACAGATAAGGGGAAAGAGATGCCAAATCGCCCAAACAGCCATCGTAGGTTAAGGCGATACCTGCACCCCAAAGAGCATTCTCTTCGCCGTATTCATAAATCGCCCAAGACAATCCACGGGCATCTTTGCCTTCAATCGCAGCAATTGCAGCCAATGGCAAGGCTGCCTTTACCTCCTTGCGAACAGCGTCCATATCAACGGTTCCGCCATTAAGAACGTACACCGTCTGCGGGTTGAGCCTGGTCAGCTCCTGCGCCGTAATATCGGGCACGCTTTCGTTCTGTGTAAGGAGGATCGGTGCATCCAATGCCCCCGCAAGACCATTCGCAATCAGCGGCACCATTTCATGCTCGCCCGAAGCCAGGATCACAGTTTTGGCGCCGTCGGGATAGCATCGGCTTGAAAGCTTCGCCGCAATGCCATAGCGCGTGTCTGCTTCGATAGATTCGATGCCGCTCATGTCGGGCTTATTCGGATCCTGCAAGGTTTCGAACACGATCTGTTCCGATTCCTTGCTTCCCACGTGACCGCCCAGCACACGATACGTCTGGCACACTTCCTTTGCCGTGCCCGCCATTCGCAGATGGCCCTTTTCGATCCATACCGCCTTGTTGCACAAGCGCTCAATCTGGTCGTTATTGTGCGAAACGATGAGCACCGTCACGCCATGCTCTTTGATCAGCTTCGTGATGCGGTCTTCGCACTTCTTCTGGAACATGAAATCGCCCACGGAAAGCACTTCATCGACGATCAGAATCTCGGGCACGATAACCGTAGCAATTGCAAAGGCGATGCGCGCCACCATGCCGGAAGAGTAATTCTTCATAGGCATGTCCAGGAACTTTTCCACCTCGGCAAATTCAACGATGTCGTCGAAGTTTTCTTCAATGAACTGCTTCGAATAGCCCAGAAGCGCGCCGTTCAGGTAGATGTTTTCGCGCGCGGTAAGCTCCATGTCGAAGCCCGCACCAAGTTCGATGAGCGGAGCGATGTTGCCATTAACCATGCACGACCCTTTGCTGGGCTCCAGCACGCCGGCGATGATCTTCAGAATGGTGGATTTGCCAGAACCGTTCGTGCCCAGAATACCGAACACATCGCCCTGCTTCACTTCGAAGGAAACGTCGTCGAGTGCGCGGAATTCCTTGAAGCGCAGCTCGCGCTTCAAGGCGGCAATCGCGTATTCCTTGATGCTGTTCAGCTGCTCGCTTGCCATGTTGAAGATCATGGACACATGGTCCACCTTGATCATGATTTTCTTCGACGAGTCGTCGGCGAGCTCAGATTCGATTTCCAAAACGCTGGTATTCACGTTTTCGGGCATAGTTGTTCCTTAAACGTAGAGAATGAACTTCTTTTCGGTCTTCTTGAAAATAAGCAGACCGATGGCAAACGCGGCGACCGCCATGCCAAGGCACAGGAGGTTTTCCTGCAAACCGGGCACCGTGCCACTCAGAATAAGATCGCGGAAGTAGCTTACGTAGTGGTACATGGGGTTGTACTGCATGATGGGCGCCGCCCAATCAGGCAGGATTTCCACGGGGTAGAACAGCGGCGTGGCATACGTCCATGCGGTGATAACGACGCCCCACAGGTGGCATACATCGCGGAAGAACACCGAAAGGGCGGAAAGGGCCATGCCCACGCCCGCGCTGAATAGCACCACGTATAGGAGCAGCAGCGGCAGGGCAAGCAGGCTAACGTGCGGCATAACCTGGAAGAAGATCATTACCGCAGCTACAGCAATGAGCGAAATGCAGAAGTTCACCAGCTGGAACAGCACTTTTTCAAGCGGGAAGATGAGCTTTTCGATGCGGATCTTCTTGATAAGCGAAGAAGATTCGATGATGGAATTCATGGCGCCTGAGGTCGAATCGGCCATGAGGGCAAACATAACGTTGCCAAGAATTACGTACAGCGGGTAGTTTTCGATGCTGAACTTGAAGAACGTGCTGAACACAACGGAAAGCACGATCATCATGAGCAGGGGGTTCAGGACCGACCACAGAACGCCCAGGGCACTGCGACGGTACTTCAGCTTGAAATCCCTGGATACAAGGGACGTTATGGTGAACCAATTCCTTCTGGCATTAGCGCTTGAGAGCATATTTGGCATTAATGCAGTTCCTTACCGTTTAGTGCTTGCGAAGGAGATGCCGCCTTTGCGGCTGGATTCCAACGCGACCTAAATAATCACGATTTTTCATTGTAAAGGGTATTGGCGCACCCTAACCAGCCTGCACGGTTTTTGCGGAAAATGGGAATATAGGGATAGGCGCCTACCGGAAAGCTCTCTTTTTCTTTCCAAATAGCAAAAAGAACGCCAATACATCCATCGGGATCAAAAACTGCAAAGCAGCGCCGTACCTCGGCCAGTAGTAAATCGGAGACGCTATTGCCAACGTAGCCACAAGAATAATTGATGGAATTAAAGCGAACACCCATCTCCCTTTGCCCGCAGCGAGCAAGCAAATGGAAAGGTACAGCACCGTCCAAAACAGCCAGCTGATCGGAACAGACCAAGAGTCCATAGGAAGCATCTCATTCCAACTTTCGTCGAGCGCTGCAGGATTTGACTCGATTCCATACGGAACAAGCTGATCGACATAGGCAGCATTAGCGTTCCGGGGAACACCTCCATTTATGTTCCACGACCAAAGGTGATCGCTATTGCCTGGATTTACCGCCCAAAATCCATACGTTTGCAATTCCCAAGCCTGAAAGTATGCATTTGGGTTTCTGACAAGCATAGAGGCCCAATGCCCCCATAACCCTTCATTGAGCGCAGAATTATTAAAACCAGGCGCCCATTTTAAATTGTCGGTGCAGCAGGGAGTATAGGTCGACTTGTATTCTTCCAGTGGATAAATTGAATTCATATATTCACGATCAGACTCAGACATATCACCATCCAGCGCAACGACGCGCGCCATCTGATTCAGCGGAATACCGACGCTTTCTGATGCTTCCGATAGCACTACGCCACCAAAAGAATAAATAGGGCCGGTTACGATTCCGAAAGCAAGCAAGACAGCCGCCATACACCCAATCACACGGCCAGACCCTTTCACATGCCGCAAACGGGACCTGACAATCAAGGAAATCACCAGCAGGACAAGCGTTCCGAGCAGAATATAGACGCCGTTATTTCGGAAGAAGACCATGACCAGCGATGAAACAAGCAAAAGAGCAATCCAGCTCCTTTTTTTGGCAATCTCGCCCTTGGACCAAACATAGTCGGCGAGGCACATCGAAAAAACGACCACCGCCGAGCTAAAAAGAGGATCTTTCCAAAGAGCAATGCCATACGTCGCAATATACGGCGTCATGGAGAAAACAAGAGCTATCGCAATCCCCGCTACAGGGCGGACGCCACCGCGAACCACAACCCAACGCGCAAGCAGACCAAAGCCCAGGGACATCAAAACGGACTGGCATATCGACGACATGCCCACACCAACAGTGTCGCCCAACCCCAAAATGCCAGCAAATTTCAGCCAGCACTTCAGGTAGATCGTATAAGCAACTGGATGGTGATTGTTCAGCGCAGTCCATCCCATAGCCTGACTAAGAGATGAAAGAGAATCGCCAAAAATAAAACCAGGCCAGTAGATCACCATGTAGGGGATCCAACCTAGAAAAACAATGGCGGAAAGCAGCAACACCCATCGCACGCCCAAACGGTCCATGCACGGCTCAAGAATACCGTTACGCTGAGATTCGCGTCTTGCCTGCAAGAACTGAACAGGAGCCGCAAACAGAGCGAAGAGACCAGGAAGAAGCATCACAAAAAGGGCGAGATCGCGAAGGTGGTAGGGTGTGATATAGCTCTCATCGACATGAGCGTTATAGCCCCCACCAGCGGGTACCACAATATGATCGCCAAGGATCAAACTGACTGCGAACGCAAAGGTGAACAGGAACACCACACACAATAGCGGCTTTCTTGCTGCTAGATTCCTTGGTTTTAATCTGTTTAAAGCGATAAACTCAAGAACGAACAGACAGACCCAGGCTACGACCTCTGCGTCCACGTTCAAGCAACGAGCGCAGGCCCAGCTCGAAACTCCAGCAAGAAGCACTTTGTATGCCGTCTTCCAAGTATTTTCATCGTCGAGACCGTCGACTATTTCCGACATTCATTCCTCTTTCTGAAGCAAATCAAGCCCCGATCGGCAAATATGCTTATTGTACACTCGAAATGTAAGTCATGTTTTTTCAGGGGACGACAAGCCCCTGCCCCATCTTCTGCAAATTCAACGAGTAGAACCTTTGCCTGCCCTTGCGCGTCTCTCTCAAAAACCCTAGCTCTTTAATAAGCTTGCGCTTCCTTGCCATTGTGGGCTCGGACATCTCGGCTGCCGCACACAGCTCTTCAGTAGTTGCACCGTTTTCCGAAAACAGATCCGCTTGAGCAAGAATGAACGCAACTCGCCAAAGACCGGCGTCCTCTTCTTTGGTAGCGATTGCGCGATTTACCGCCCCAACCGCATCAGCCAAATCGCTCTGCTTCGCCTGCAGCGAATCCAGCATGCTTTCCATCGCATCAACCACCAGCCCCGAAAAGGAAATCACAAAAGGCGTTATATCTCCCTTATTCAGCGGATGCTCGCAAATCGAAAACCCCTTGTAATATTTTTCGATACGCTCTTTCACGGAATACGAAAGGCGATACCCGACTATAGGGCTAAAGCTGCGAGAAAGGACATAGCTGCTGATGAACCTGTTGGTTCGCCCATTGCCATCGTAAAACGGATGAATATAGGCGAACAGAAAATGGAACACCGACACCCGTACAAGCGCGGGGATGGCCTCATCAGCAAGGATCATCAATGCCTGATTCATCAGTTCAATGATCTTTGATTCGGGTTCAACGCCCTGGTGTATTGGCTTATGCGAGGCATCCAGAACGCTTACTGGCCCTTTGCGGAAGAACTGACCATCTGGCACATGAGACGGATCATCGGCTCTTACTTCATCGAGAACCAGCTCGTCATACAAAGCACGCACATCAGCGCAAGTAGCGATAGGAATCGTTTTACGCACTCTTAGCGCATGATATTTTTCAACAATGCCTAAAAACCTGCCCGTCTTGTCCTTTTCGGCGAGCATTTCAAGGGCATCGTCGATTTCCCTGCGCGTCGAGTGAATTCCTTCGATTCCGTTAGTAAGCACGATTTCGTCAATAAGGCATTTGTCCATGTATTGCTCAATGGCCCTCTGCGGCAACATCCCTATGGTGCGGTCAATGTCTCTATCAAGCTCCATCGCCTTGATAATTAGCTCGTAAATCGCAGAGTCCATTACGTAGAATGCTTGATTCCCGCTTATCTGAAAGTTAAGACGCACGGCGTCCTTGGAATTAAAGCGTTGCTCGTGCACGAGCCTGGCGTCATTTTCTGAGATATGAAATAGGGTTCTTAGGTCCCGATATTTTGACGACATGAGACACCATCCCGAATAGACCAAAAATGTCGGTAATTATTTGGTCTATTGTCGCATATCTTACGAATAGACCAAAAAATCAGCCTATTTTTTGGTCTATTCGAGCGAAAACGAGCGATTGACCAAAATTCTTTGGTCTATTTTGGTCAATTAAGGGCGCCACCGTTCGCGACAAGCAACGGCACCGCGACGCAATATCGCCCCTAAACGACACCTATGCGACACTGTCGCGACAGTTTGGCGACAGTGTCGCATAGGTGTCGCACTGGGGATATAGAGACAAGTCCTGTTTTCCCAGTACGACATAGCGCACAAAAAGCCTCGCTTGCGCAATTCATTCACTGCAAACGAGGCTCTGCCCGCTAAGCGGGGAAACGATACCTGTCCCTATATACCCACTTGCTCTATTTCCCGGCAGCTTTCAGTGCTGCTTTGGGACCTGCCACCAGCAGGTAGTACAAGCCCTTGCGCAGCGGCGTGGGGTTGTCCGGGAAGAACTGCTCGAAGCGCTTTGGGTGCTCCATCAAATAGCGCAGGTTCGCGTTCTGGTAGTCGCTGAACAGCGAGCGATCATACGCGCCGCCCCTGAACCCGGCGCGCAAGTCCTCATGCATCTTGACCACGAATTCACGACGCTGCTCCGGCGCCAAACGCGCAAAGTTCCACATATAGCTGTCATAACGCAGCCTGAACAGGACTTTTCGCAAATCTTCGCAATCAGGATCGTTCTTGATGAAGCGCTCGGCCATGTCGAATTCCTTGCACACGCACATCACTTTTTGCGCGTCGTTCACAGAAGACGCCTCATTGTCTTGGCGGTAATGCAGAATGGCCTCTTCAGACATAACAACCTTCTGCGCGGTTACCCACACCTTGAACTGAAAGCCTAGATCCTGGAAGCTTGCGCCCGCCGTTTCAAGGAAACGCACGCCCTTTTCAGCCAGCATTTCGCGACGATACAGCGCCGACCAAATGGAAGGAATGCAATAGAACACCTCGCGAACATCGCGCGGATTAAAGGGGGCATCCGTCATGGGGGACTTGCACACACTTATAAGCTGGTTACGTTCCTTGGGCGTGCTCCAGTAGAACCAATAGTTGGCCTTAGCAACATCGACAGGAGTATCGGCGCTTGAGTTCCTCACCAGGCCGTACAGCAACTCCAGAGCATTCGGCTCAAAGAAATCGTCGGGCTCCAAAATGCCAATGTACTCGCCACGTGCGGTGTCGATGCCCAAGTTCATTGACGCGCCGTAACCGGAATTATCCTTATCAATCAGGCGAAAACGCTGGTCTTTTTCCATATAACGCTTGATGATATCCAGAGAACCATCGGTACTGCCATCGTTGATGCACAATGCTTCGAAGTCGGTAAACGTCTGAACAATCAGCGAATCAAGCGCCTGCTCCAAGTACTGCTCGGAATTGCAAATGGGCACCAGCACCGAAATGGCAGGTGCAGGCCCTTCGGGTGCAGGGCTGATCTTCGCGCTCGCACGCGCTGCATTCGCACGCGCCTGTTGCTGAGAAATCTGGTTCTTGCCCTTTTTCTCGGTCTTCGCAGCAGCGTTTCCGCCGCCAGCGCTCTTCGCGTTATTCTTCTTAGCCATTCCCTGCCCCTCTCAAATCAATTAGGTAAAAGTATACCGTTCATACAAGAAGCAACCACAGGGCATATTTCAGCTGCTGCGAATCACGTCAAGCAGTCCGCGGGCCTGCGCGTCCCCGACAGCCGCGAATTACGTCGGACGTCCTTGGCTGCCGCGCCCTCACGAGCGTCGCAATCGCGCCGAACATCCACGGGCGTCATACGTCCAGGGTCGGCACAAATCGCGGTGGGCGCTCCACGCCTCCGCCAACCCAAGCGTTCAACGACACGCACGGACATTCGCCACCCCGCCAATCGCACCACGAACTTCACAGCAAAGCTTCAATACTTAATTAATTCCTCGCAAACGAGGTGCTTTCCTCAAGCGCATCGCATAGAATCGATCTAATGTAAAACGCGTTATTAAAGCCCGCCGCCAGCAAGGAGGTTCTTATGAAACTTGGATTCATCGGATGCGGAAATATGGCCAAAGCCATGATCAAGGGAATTGTCGCTAGCGGTGCTGTTGCGCCCGGTGAAATCTACGGTTCCAATGCAACGCCGGAACACGCCGCCGCTGTAGCCGAAGAATTCGGCATTAACGCTGGCACTAACAACATCACCGTCGCTGAAAACGCCGACATCCTGTTCCTTTCCGTAAAGCCCTACCAGTACGAGGCCGTTATTGCCGAAATCCGTGAAGCAATGCGCCCTGAACAGACCGTCGTCACTATCGCCCCCGGCAAGACCATCGCTTGGCTGGAAGAACAGTTCGGCGCGCCCGTCCGCATCGTACGCACTGCACCGAACACACCCGCACACGTGCTGGCAGGCGTTACCGCCTACTGCCCCAACAGCTTGGCAACTGCCGAAGACGTCGCCGCCGTCGAATGCCTGCTTGCCAGCTTCGGCACCACCGTTGAACTGGAAGAATCGCAGCTCGATGCCGCAAGTGCCATCGGCGGCAGCTCACCCGCCTACGTATATATGTTCATCGAGGCTTTGGCAGACGCAGGCGTGGCCGAGGGCCTGAAGCGCCCGCAGGCTTACCAGCTTGCCGCACAGGGCGTACTGGGTGCTGCAAAACTCGTGCTCGAATCCGGCAAGCATCCTGGCCAGCTGAAGGACGAGGTGTGCTCGCCTTCCGGATCCACCATCCGCGGCCTTGAGGTTCTGGAAAAAGGCGCATTCCGTGGCACCGTCATCGATGCGCTGCGTACCACCATCGAAAAGGCACGCGCTCTGTAACGCAAATGGGCGCGGTTGGGTGCCTGCACTTGCCTACGCCTCGCAAGCAACAACCCCGTTACAAACCGTTGCGCGAATGCTTCCTTTCTTGACATGCCGCGCGCACATACTAGAATCCGTATTAGCACTCCACATGGTGGAGTGCTAATTACGTTTATAGGCGCTTGCGTGCCGTCATTTCGGCACCGCAAGCGCACGGCAACGAACCAACGTTTGCTTGCAGTTCGCGGGTGCAAGCCGCTACGCAGCACAGGTGTCACGACGTCAGGCACAACACCTAACTTGGCGCCGCGTCGGCCGTATCGCCTGGGCTCGAAGCCGCGCCAACTGCAGCGGGCCCTCGCCGCAGCACCAGCCGCGACCAGCCCAGCAACCCGCCGCAGTGCCAACAGGCAAACGTGAACAACAGGCCATGAAGGAAGGATCTGAATGAAGCAATTCAAAACAGAAAGCAAAAAGCTCCTTGATCTGATGATCAACTCCATTTACACCAACAAGGAAATCTTCCTGCGCGAGCTTATCTCCAACGCATCCGATGCGGTTGACAAGCTCTACTTCAAGAGCCTCACCGACACCACCATCGCCGTTTCCAAGGACGATCTTTCCATCAACGTGGCCTTCGACAAGGACGCACGCACCATCACCGTTTCCGATACTGGCATCGGCATGACGCGCGACGAGCTCGAAACCAACCTGGGCACCATCGCCCATTCCGGCAGCCTTGAGTTCAAGACTGAAAACGCCGAAAAGCAGGGCGAAGACGTAGACATCATCGGCCAGTTCGGCGTGGGCTTCTATTCTTCGTTCATGGTTGCCAAGGAAGTTACCGTAACCTCCCGCGCATACGGCGAGGCCGAGGCGTTCACCTGGAAATCCGACGGCGTTGAGGGCTACACCATCGAGCCCGCCACCGCTGAGGAGGCCGCCGCACTGGGCGCCGACCACGGCACCAGCATCACCCTGCACCTGAAGGACAACGCCGACGAAGAAGAGTACGACGTATTCCTAGATCAGTACGAACTCCAGGCCCTCATCAAGCAGTACAGCAACTACGTGCGCTACCCCATCCACATGGAAATGGAGGAGCGCAAGCCCCTGCCCAAGCCCGAAGATGCTGGCGACGACTACACGCCCGAATTCGAAACGGTGCGCGAGGTTAAGACCA
>OLWB01000628.1_pt1 | contig 36033 bp, 29 predicted proteins | sample 1673331 | NCBI WGS metagenome assembly OLWB01 (sample SAMEA3178943, study PRJEB25190) | human gut metagenome | biome: human gut; feature: human-associated habitat; material: faeces | place: Austria | collected 2013
AGCAGGTGGTCATGGACCTGACGCGCGGAGTCATGCAGGGCGGCACGCGGTTGATTGCCGGGCGGGTCCGTGCGGTCAAGGTGACGCTGAAAGCCGGATATAAGGTGCTGCTGGTCACAAAGAAACAATAACGGATTATTCACTTTAATAAAAAAGATAAGACAATGAAAATAGTAATAGCATTATTGATGGCTGTACTGGCCTCGGTATCCGGTTTCGCACAGGAAGAAAGACCGGCAAATCCCGTCAGGATTCTGACGGCGGGCCAGCATATCACTCCTTATAAGATAGAGGTCACTTTCGGAAAGACGGTGCATATCCTCTTTCCCACTGAAGTTCGTTACGTGGACCTGGGAAGTAACAATATCATCGCAGGTAAAGCTGACGGGGTCGAGAATGTGGTGCGTGTCAAGGCGGCGGTGAAGGAGTTTCCGGGCGAGACGAACTTCTCCGTGATTACGGGAGACGGTTCTTTCTTTTCTTTCAATGTGGTTTATAAGGAGGAGCCTTCCACGCTGAATATCAATATGGACCAGTGGATGAACCCGGACGAGGGAGAAAAGAAGGGAGGCAGTTCCATCCGTGTCACGGAACTGGGCGAGGAAGATCCGACGGTCATTGCCAGCGTGATGTACACCATCCACCGGCTGGACCGCAGGGACGTGAAGCATATCGGGTGCAGGCAGTTCGGGATGCAGGCTCTTTTGAAGGGCATTTATGTGCATAAGGACCTGATATTCTTCCATGTTTCCCTGACGAACAATTCCAATGTGCCTTTCGATGTGGATTTCGTGCGGTTTAAGATAGTGGATAAGAAGATAGCCAAAAGGACGGCCCGGCAGGAAACTTATATTGAACCGGTACGCACGCTCAATGCCCTGACACGCATCGTGGGAAAGAGCACGGGACGTATCGTGTATGCCTTCCCGAAGATTGTCATTCCTGACGACAAGTTGCTGGAAGTGGAAATTTACGAGAAAGGGGGAGGCCGTCACCAGCGGTTCTATATTGAGAACAGTGACCTGGTGGACGCGCGTATTGTGAATGAATTAATCGGTGAGTAATCATGAAAAGAGTTTTATTTATTTTGTTATGCATTTGTCTGCCCTTTGTGGCAGGCAAATCTTTTGCCCAGCGTTACCTGCCGGGGCAGAAAGGTATCCAGCTTACGTTAGGCGGTGTAGACGACTTCGGTTCAAATGTGAAGCATCTGCATGGTAATTTCCAGGTCGGACTGGCTCTGAGTCGGTATAACCGGAACCATTCCCGCTGGCTGTTCGGGGCGGATTATGTGAAAAAGCACTATTCCTATAAGGATGTTGCGATCCCCAAAGCGCAGTTTACCGGGGAGGTAGGTTATTTCGTGCCGTTCATCTCGGACCGTGGTAAGAACGTGTTCTTCTCTGCCGGTCTTTCCGCTCTGGCGGGTTATGAGACGACCAACTGGAACTGCAAGCTGCTCTATGACGGGGCGACTTTAAAGAATGACGGATGCTTCATTTATGGTTTTGCCCCGGCTTTCGAGATGGAGGCGTTCCTTTCCGACAGGCTGGTTTTTCTTTTCAATGTCCGCCAGAGGATATTCTTCGGATCATCCGTGGGGAATTTCCACACGGTGGCAGCTGTCGGTGTCAAGTACATTTTCAATTAGCAGCAACAGTATGGAACAAGGCAATTGGAACGTGGATGAGATGCTTCATTGGCTGGATATGAAAATAAACCGGGAAGACCGGAACATACGTGAACAAAGCAAGAAGATGAATGGGAATTTCCTGCACTTTTTCGAATGGAATGCGGAGAGCCTGTATAAGTCTCATTTTATGTCCGGGTGTTATAAGATACTCCGGCAGGCGGTGGACGGGGCAAAGGACATGGATACGGTTCGGAATATTGTTGAGGACAACATTGCTTACTGTGAGAGCAAACTGTTGAACGGTCAGGTGGATTGTAACAGTTCCAGCCGGACAACGAATGTTGCCCATTTCCTGAAGTTGGAGTGTATGCAGCAGTTGGTTAGGGATTACCGGGAATTCGCGAATATCCTTGCGCAAACGCCTCCCGAAGAGAATTTGCAACAGACGGCTAATAAAACAGAAAAGAAGAGAGAAGAGCCGCCTGAAAGAAAGATAAAAACGGGCATCAGGCGTTAGCCGACAACGGACTCAATCAAGTAAATTATTCATTTAGTAATACGTAAAATCATGAAGATGAAATTAATAATAAGTGGTATCATGCTCACATTGCTTTGCCTGCTGGGTGGCTGTGATGATAAATTGGAAGTACAGCAGGCTTATGATTTCTCGCTAACGTCCTGGTATCTCCAGAAGACCATTTCCCCGGATGAAACCGTGGAGATTCGTCTGACACTCAATCGTAGCGGAAACTATGAGGAAGCCGGCTATCAAATCGGTTATATACAGATGGAGGGCAGCGGCGAGGTGTACGACAAGAAGAAGGTCTATCTGGTGAACCGGGAGATGCAACCGTTGGATTCGATAGCGGAGTTGGATGACAGCGATCCCTGCCGCCAGGTATTCACGCTCTTCTATCATAACCGAAGCAGCAAGAATGCGGAGATTAAATTCGTGATAGCGGATAATTTCCATCAGGAAAGAGAACTGGATATATCCTTTCAGAGCAAAACTGAAACGGACATGGAACTATAAATCGGACAACAATGGATAAAAGTGATTTAAGGATCGAACAATTGCAGCAATATCTTGACAAGAAGAAAGGGGTTGTGGAAAGCGATATAAAAGAGTATAACCAGCAACTGGGAAAAAACTATCTTCATTTCTTTGACTGGCATGCCGATGACTTGTATAAGGCCTGTTATATGGATAAGAATTATAAGGCCATTCAGGAGGCGATTGATGCCGCTGAAACGCCGAAGGATATTGAAGGGATTTTGAAGCGTTATACCCTGTATATAGAAGATGATCTCCTGAACGGTCCGCTTGTCAAGAAAAGTACCAGCCCGATGTCGAATATGGCCCATTCCCTGGAGATAGAATGCAAACAGAAATTGCTGAAGGACCTCCGGTATTTAAACAGGCTTCTTCAGAGTGAGACTGTAAGTGAAAGGATAAGGCCGCAAGAAGCACCCCGACAAGAGATTGTGCCTGTGAAAGAAAAGAAGAAAACGGGACCACGGTTGAGATAGTATCAATTGAAAGCAATAAAAAAGCTACTGAATTTTTGTTTCAGTAGCTTTTTTATTTATCCCAGTCTTATATTCCGGCTATACCAGATAAGCCTCAAAAAGATAATGTATGAATAACCGACCCTTTTCCGTCCAAACGGTCAACATGGCCGTGCCGGTTTCTCCTGTGCGGCTTTCCCATACATGGGTCCGGGTTGCCGTATAGCCTTGATTCTGATAAGGAGCTTTGAGCAGCCATTGACCGGATTGACGGAACTGGATGCCTGCCCATCGAAGCCGTTTGTTCAGCATACCGGCAGTCATTCCCAATTCTTTCGCTATCTGTGTGGTCGTGTAGGTGCTTTGGGATTGCAGGACTTTGTCGTAATACTGAACTTTTGGGGCCTGTAGCTTGAGTTTCAGGATAGCATAGTTGTTCTCCTTCTCCAATGCTGAAATACGGCTGTCTCGCTCTTTTATACGGTTCTGTGCGAGCAATATGGCACGCGCAAGTAGTTCATTATCCGTTTCGCCATTCTTCTTAAGAAGATAGCCACCGTTCTTTAGTGTTTCGGGAACCAGTTCATCAAATATCCAGCTTTCGAATTTCTCAGCGGAAGGCAGCTTGCTACCGGCAATCAGCCGGTATACGTTTCCTTCGCTGATGTACTTGATTTTCTGGACGGCACTGCGTGTAGGGGTGTCGTAAACCACGACGCCCATTGGTTTACAATGTCTTACGACGGCATCTCTCGGATTGGAGTAGCCAAGTGCGGCGGCAACATCCGAGGCGCAGAACCATATTTTCCCGTCAATTTCCAGTGTCCGGATGCGTCCGAACTCAGGATGTTCAAATATTGATACTTTATTCATGACTGTTTAATTTATAGGTTTCTTCTATTGCTTTAAATATCTCGTAGACTACCTGGGGGACGATAGCGTTCCCGTATCCTTTAATGGATGCCTGTCTTCACCGAGAAAAGGAGATACCGTCCAGTCGGGGGGGAAGCCCATCATCTCGGCTACAAACAGGGGATTGAGTTGGAAACTCTTTCCAGTCCGGGCGAAGAAATCCGGAAGGCTGTTCTTCTGTGGTATCTTTCCCCGTTTCTTCAGGTTCTCCAGTGAAGGTGCGCCTTTCCAATCCCGCGCTGTCGGTGTCGGCATCACTTGTCCTTCTGCCAGCCATTGTAGGATCGATTCTTCCAGATTGTTCCCGTCCGTGTTTTCCAGCTCAGTATTGTCCGGTATCGGTTCCGGTAGTATCCCGTAAAAGTCCAGAAAATCCGTCAGGCCGTTGGGATTCTTCTCCCCGTCTTCCGTCTCGTGCATGGAGGTGCGCCCCTGACGTTTCCAACGTTCCACCCGTTGCCGGTGGCGTATCTCCGTCGCTGTCGGGGTGGGCAGCAGCATCTCGCGGATGATCTCCGGCAGGCCCTTCTGTTGGCTTCCGGGTCCCCTTACCTTGAAGTCCGAGGCTATCGGCGTGGGCAACAAACCAGACACGGTCCCTTCTGTGCGGGGCACCGACGGCACAAGCCGGAATAAGCAGCGGCTGGACGGTATATCCTTCACGCTCAAGATCACGGCAGATGGTCTCGACGACGTATTCCTCCCGCTTACGGTATACAGGCTGATCCTCTCCGAACAGAGAGGGCTGACATCCCACGTGAGCCGCCTTGCCGGGCTGTACCACCTGGAGGATGCCACCAACGTTCTCACCAACAATCCAACCGGGCCGGATCTCGTGAATGGCACGGAGCATGTGAGGCCAGAGGTAACGGTTATCATCCGCTCCTTTTCTTTGGCCTGCGACAGAGAATGGTTGACAAGGAAAACCTCCTGTAAGGACATTGATTTTTCCTCTCCATTCCCTGAAATCTGTCGTTGTGACATCTGTATAACTTTTCGCATCTTTAAACCAGTAATTTAGAATGGTATTACAAAAATCGTCTATCTCGCAATGGAAGGCATTCTGCCATCCCATTCATTCGGCAGCCAGGTCTGGGGCGCCGAATCCACTAAACAGAGAAGCGTGTACCAGACGCTTCCGCTGTTTCTTGTCTTGCTCTTCTTCTTTCATTGTTTATTCATTATTTAGAGGTTCGAGGTTCATTACTTTTTTGTCGATCTTACGATAGATGCTCCCCATCTCCAGCATATTTTCCAATCGGAGCAGGTCCGTGATTTCATAGACGGTCATCCCTTTCTGTGTCGTGAAGCGGATATATCCTTTCTGTCGCTGTATCTCCACTTCCTCGGGAGTCATGTGCAGGACTTCACAGATTTCCTGCAAGGTCAGGGTAAGGCTTACTTCCTTAACTGTGTAGATGTAAGTCAGGATGTTCAGCATCTGGAGGCATTTGCGGTGTGATTTGACGAGTGCTGCGAATTTGTTTCGTTCTATGACGATTACTTTACTTTGATTTTCCATGTGAATTTTTATTTATGAGTTAATAGAATCGGATATGAAATCTTCGTTTAGACATTCTTCTCTCAGGAATTTATATACGTCAGAAGCCCAGAAGTAAATCTTGCCGCTGAGTTTGAAAAATGGGAGTTTGCCGGAATTACGCCAGCGGATCAGTGTCCGGTCGCATACTTTCAGCATCAGGCGCATATCCCGGCTGTCCAGCATTTGCTTGCCGTTGAAACTGGTTACTGCTTCCAGAGCCGTTTCCAGCTTGGCAATCAGTTTTCGTTGTTCCTCAAAGTTTTCCTTTATCATTGCTTTGAGTATCTCAATATCATTTCTGTTCTCTTCCATACAATATTCCTTTGTTCTAATGGGTTATTTTTCTTTCTTCGGTTGCAAAGTTTTCAAAATTAGGCATGAAAAAATAGGGCTGACGGTAACCGCCAGCCCCATATTTTCTTTGTAACTTACTTAGTATCAATGTCGATTTACAGAATGCTTTTTTTCTTCCTTTAAGGTAGAAAGAAAAATAGCAGTAGTTACCATTCTTTTCAAAAAGATATTTATAGGTAAACAATATAATGAAGGGCACCCCAAAAATCAGATTTTACTCTTCTCAGAACTATCAGTAGAGGGGTAATTTTCTATAAAAAGTTTTTTAGTACCCTCCAATTAATACCAAGCCTTCTAATAAATTCAGATTAACTTGTAACCGTCAAAAACATTAATTACATTTGTGTTAGAGTAATACTTGAAATTGTACAGAGCAACAGAATATGTAGCTGGATTGCGCTACTACAATACTGTTTCTGCCAGTTTTAAAGCAGTAAAATGATTTTTCCTTTGTTTTAAACTAAAAATTATGACGAAACAAGAACTGTTAATTGGGAAGCATCCAGATAATTCACATCCTTATGGGAAATGGCTTGCTGCAAATGATTTGCCAGATTCCTATATGAAATGCCACAGGGAACTTACTGAAATTACAGCTGTAGATGATGAGTTAATAGAATGGATGGCAAAAAAAATAATTAATCACCATTATACTCAGTTTAGAATATCTAGGTTAAAAGAAAAATATAAAAGTTTAGGCTTTGCTAAATATGCAGAGCAGCATAGAAAATTACCTATTACGGATAAGGTGAAAAAAGGTAATGCTACGGAAATATTACTTACTGATTATATTCAAGCATCACAAAAAAAAGAATTTATCAAGGTATATAAATTGAAATATAATCCAAATGTTGATCAAGCCATTAAAGGAGATGACACTTTGATGGTTGATTTATTTAAAGAAAATGGTAATGAGAAAATCAAAATTTATTTGGGAGAATCGAAATTTCGCACTACTCCTCAAAAGAATGTAGTTGAAGATATTACCAAATCTTTAAACAAAGATACTTTGCCTTTATCGTACACTTTCTTAGTAGAAGAAATAGCAAAATCAGATGAATTACTTGCTCGAAAGCTGGATGATTATATAGTGCAAGATATAAAAGATAGAGGCGACCTTATTTATGTTGGTTTGTTACTAAGTAATACCAAGACTTCAGAAACAGTTGAAAAACATTTGAATAGTGATAATTCAAATTTGGTTTTCATTTCTATTGGAATTGGTCAGCCAGAAGAGTTTATTAAATCCATATTTGAAAAAGCAGAAGAACTAATATCTAACCCTGATTTATTATGAATATAGAGCATGTTGAAAAAAGCTACCAAGAATTAGAATCAGATTCTACTTTGCAAAACTTAATAGCTCAAGCTAACGCTAGATATATCCTATATAATACGGAAGAATCTAAAGAAAATTTTCCTCGATATACAATTAAAGATGAGCAGCTAAATATCTTAGCTTTCAAATATCTAAATATTGGATGTAATTATTTTAGTGAACATAATTATCTAAAAGCATCTCATTCTCTAGAAAAAGGAGCTTTAATACTTGAGTATATACACGGTTCTATTCATATTCAGACAAAAAATAAGAAACTATTTTGTCTAATCTCCGCTCTTTCTTATTACGTTTGTTTTCAATACTCTAAGGCATTTATACTTATAGGCAAACTTGAGAGTGATACAATGATTTCAAGTTTAGTATCTCTATTTCTTAATAGAAAATTTGATCAGTTATTAAGTGAAATCGATAAACTTATTACAAACTCCAGTTATGGGGATGAATATCTGGCTGAACATTTTGAAGAAGATAATGCTACAAAAATTTATGAGATAATTATAGCAAAATCATTAAATTATTATGTGCAATTTTATCAGACAGGAAACAAAGATTTTTTAGAAATTGCAAAAAAGGATCTTGTAAATCTTCAAGAAGTAGCCGCAATGAGAGGTGAACCTGATGTTTGGTGGGTTATTCGATTATTACTTCTCATTATAGATGGATTTAAAGAATCCTCATTATGGTATGTATTAGGAAATTATTTTAATACGGAAGATAAACTTCCGTTAAAGTATATACAATCATTAGTTTATAAAAATGGCAGTATAACAGAATTGTTTCTTACTCAAAGAAACTCTTTACCAAAGGTTTTGAATAATAAGCAGGGGAGTATTGTTAGCATTCCTACAAGTAGTGGAAAAACAAGAATTGGTGAAATTGCGATTTTAAACTGTCTATTAAATGAACCTAAAGCGAAAATTCTTTTTATAGCCCCTTATAGATCACTAGCTTACGAAATAGAAAATTCGTTTGATGAGATTTTTAGCAATCTTGATGTTTCAGTCTCACATCTATATGGTGGAAGTTTATTTAGTAAGCTTGATGAAAGAATTATAGACGAATCATCCGTAATTGTAGCAACACCAGAAAAGGCCAAAGCACTCTTTAGAAGCAATGAGGATATTTTATCATGTATCAAACTTGTAATTATAGATGAAGGACATTTATTGGGAACTGATAAAAGACTCATAGTTAATGAAATGTTTTATGAGGAATTAAAGTATCATGTAAAAGCTAATGGTGGAAGATTCTTGTTATTATCTGCCGTTTTACCCAATGCAGAAGATCTATCTGAATGGCTAACGGATTCTACTGATAATGTTTACAAAGAGAATTGGCGACCTTCTGATGAAAGAATCGGAATAATGGAATGGAATGGAGTTTCTGTGAATTTAAATTGGAAAAGCACTGATGCAGAAAGAAATTCATTTAATCCTAATTTTATTATGCGACAAAAGTTGCCTAAGAAGCCTAAAGAAAGGATAATGCATTACTTTCCTGAAAATAAGAACCAAGCCATAGCTTCTACTGCATATAAACTAAGGAAGTTTGGTCCTGTTTTAATATTCGTTGGAATCAAGAAATCTGTTTTTGCCATTGCAAGAGAGTATGAAAAATGTATTCAGCCTGAAGAACAGAAGTTTAGATTTAGAAACAAGGCCAATTGGAGAGCCTTTAAACTGGCTTGCATAGAATCTTATGGTGAAGATACGGAATGGGTTAAGTTTGCTAAACAAGGAATTTTCTGTCATAATGCAGATTTGATCTCAGATGTGCGAATTCCCTTAGAAAGATTAATGAGAAGTGAGAAGCCAAGAGTTATTATAGCGACTTCAACATTAGGACAAGGAGTTAATCTTGGAGTTTCTACTGTAATTTTCTCAACTTTGTATCAATCAGGTAATCCTATTACGAAAAGAGATTTTTGGAATATTGCTGGTAGAGCGGGGCGTGCTTTTGTAGATCATGAAGGCAAAATTTTAGTTGCTCATGATATAACCAAAAAAGACGAGAATAAAATAAATTGGGAAAGAAAAATGATTTCTGCATATCTTAATAAGAGTAATATAGATAGAGCAGAGAGTGGTTGTTTGGAACTAATAAGGACACTTAAAACAGTGGCTCAACTTAACGGAATAGCATTTGATAACTTAATTAATTTACTTGCTGAAAATCGTATTAATGAAATTGATGAGTCTTTAGATGAAGTTAATGATCTTCTTGATTTGATTGATGACGGATTATTATCATTGCATAATTCGAATAATTTTGAAGGAAACACATTGGAATGGATTGATAGTTATTTTACTAAATCCTTAGCCTATATACAAGCTCAATATTATGAAGATATTACTGGCGATGAAGTTCTCGATTTTATAAAGGCTAGAATTAAAGGTATAACAAAAAAGGTAGGGATAGAAAAAAGTATTTGGGAAAGTATTGTATCTTCTGGTATTCCAATCAATTCAGATTTGCAAATAGATGAGAAGCTTAGCGAGATTATTAGTATTGTTCAAAGCTATATAGTAAGTGATAAAACATTAGAAGAACGCATTTCACTTCTTGAAAATATAGAAGACGTCATTAGAGATGTGAATATATATAAAGAAAAATTTGAAGATAGTGTTGATATAAAAGAGATACGAAAAAAGTGGTTAAGTGGAATATCCATGTCAGATATCGTTCAACATGAAAATGCAGTTAATATAGTAACTCAACATTATTCTTTCAATATGCCTTGGGTTCTCAATGGTATTTCAAAGAAAATGAAGAAACAGAATTTAATTGAAGAAGCGGATACTATCGAAGAATTGGCTATTCTTGTAGAATTAGGATTACCTAACATAAAATCAGTTAAAATCTATCAAGCAGGAATTCGCTCAAGGATTTCTGCCTATGAAATTGCCAACTTATATGATGATGATCTTTGGGAAAAAAGCATTAGAACATATAAACAAGATTTAATAGACCATGCTGATTACTATAAAAACCAAGTATCAGAAAATGCAGCATTATGGATCGATTTATTAGTAAGATTTTCGAAGAGAAAATTTATAAAAATTAAAAAAGTTCCTAACTTCAGATATGGAAAAGTACATAAAAGAACAAAAAGGTTAATGGCAAGAATAATTAATGATAAGCAATATTTAGTTAGTCCGAATTTTAGTGTTATAAATGAAATAGGTGAATCAGATATTGACTTTTCTAAAGTCAGTAATATTAATGGAATTTACTTTGATTATGACGAAGATGATAAACTTTGGAAAATAACTTGCATGAATCCTTATGTGGTATTTACGTAATTACTATATACTTTTGGGAAGAGATGAGAATAAGTATTTAGACATTATTAGTTGTTAATTTATCGCTATAAGGCTTATTCTTGAAGCATTAAACAACCAATTACAAACTAAAATAAGTTTTGATTAACTTGTAACTATTAACAACATTGACTATCTTTGTCGTAGAGAGATATTTGAAATTATGCAGAGCAATGCAATGTGTAGCTGAACTTCCACTACTATATCGTTACCTGCATCTTTATAAAAACACTTTTAATCGCTGATTTATAAAAGATTAAAACGAACTACACTCTTTTAAGCCTTGGAACACTTTGTTTCACACCGGGAAACACTTCGTGTCGCACCGGGAAACAACTCGGGAAACGGTTGTTTCTTGCATATTTGGCTCGTTTATATGCATAAAAAGACCGGATATTGTATGTATATGCGTTATTTTATACGCGATTTCTGCTCTTAGTGAGAATCTGACAGTCCCGGTTGTGATGAGAATCTTAAAAATAGGACATTTCGCAGACTTATCGGTTTCATCTATCACCGCATAGAATTATTCGATTGGACTTTTTTTGCAAAGGCGGGTCTTCCGCCTTTATCTTTGCATCAGAAACAAGAAACAAAACGAAGTTTCTGATGTTATAAGTCAAATCAATTAATAACAATAAAAGCAATAAAGATTATGGAACCAATTTTAAATTCTCAGCTTCCTGAATTCAGTGTTCAGGCTTTTCAAAACGGAGCTTTCAAGACTGTAACCAACAATGACCTGAAAGGTAAATGGGCGATTCTGTTCTTCTATCCTGCCGACTTTACTTTCGTATGTCCTACTGAATTGGTGGATATGGCTGAAAAGTACGACCAGTTCAAAGCAATGGGCGTAGAAATCTACTCGGTAAGTACTGACTCGCACTTCGTACATAAAGCTTGGCATGATGCTTCTGAAAGTATCCGCAAGATTCAATATCCGATGTTGGCAGACTCGACAGGTGCTCTGTGCCGTGCACTCGGAGTATATATCGAAGAAGAAGGTATGGCATACCGTGGTACATTCGTTGTCAATCCGGAAGGAAAGATTAAAGTGGTGGAATTGAATGATAACAATATTGGCCGTGATGCGAGCGAATTGCTTCGTAAGGTGGAAGCTGCTCAGTTTGTAGCGACTCACGACGGAGAAGTTTGTCCGGCCAAGTGGAAGAAGGGTGAATCTACCCTGAAACCGAGCATCGACCTGGTAGGTAAGATTTGATAGATCTTGATAATGATGATTATGAAGGGCCGGTAACGGGAGACGCTGCCGGCCTTTCTTTTCAAAAAATAGAAGGAGAAAAAGGTATATGTTAGAATCTGCATTAAAAGAACAACTGAAGGGTATTTTTGCCGGACTGGAGGCGAATTTTACTTTTGATATATCGGTATCATCCAGTCATGAAAACAGAACTGAACTGGTTGAACTGCTGGGAGACGTAGCAGACTGCTCCGACCACATCACTTGTGTAGTGAATGAAGGAAGCGGACTGAAATTTGCTTTATTGAAGAACGGTGACCGTACTGGAATCACTTTCCGGGGAATCCCCAACGGGCACGAGTTTACTTCGCTATTGTTGGCTATACTGAATTTGGACGGCAAAGGGAAGAACTTCCCCGATGAGGCTGTCTGCAATCGGGTGAAAGCACTGAAAGGCCCGATACATCTGGTTACCTACGTTTCGCTGACTTGTACGAACTGCCCTGATGTTGTACAGGCTTTGAATGCGATGACAACACTCAATTCTTCCATTACGCATGAAATGGTGGATGGTGCGCTCTACCAGGACGAAGTAGATGCATTGAAGATACAGGGAGTGCCTTCCGTGTTTGCTGACGGCAAATTGCTCCATGTAGGCCGTGGCGAATTCGGCGAACTGCTTGCAAAATTGGAAGAACAATATGGAATTGATGAAACCAAAGCGGTGGCTGAGGTGAAAGAATATGATGTGATTGTTGCCGGTGGAGGCCCTGCGGGAGTGTCGGCTGCTATCTATTCTGCCCGTAAAGGATTGCGTGTAGCTATTGTAGCCGAACGTGTCGGCGGACAAGTGAAAGAGACTGTCGGCATCGAAAACCTAATCTCTGTTCCTGAAACAACGGGCAGCGAACTGGCAGATAACCTGAAAACTCACTTGTTGCGTTATCCGGTGGATCTGTTGGAACATCGTAAGATAGAGAAAGTGGAAATACTGGGAAAGCAGAAACTGGTAACGACTTCTGTCGGTGAAAAGTTTCTGGCTCCTGCATTGATTATTGCGACCGGTGCAAGCTGGCGTAGGCTGAACGTTCCGGGAGAAGCGGAGTATATCGGTCGCGGTGTTGCTTTCTGTCCTCACTGTGACGGCCCGTTCTACAAAGGAAAGCACGTAGCGGTAGTTGGCGGAGGAAATTCCGGAATCGAGGCGGCTATCGACTTGGCAGGTATTTGTTCTAAAGTAACAGTCTTTGAATTTATGGATGAACTGAAAGCGGATAATGTACTTCAGGAACGCCTTAAATCATTGCCGAACGTAGAAGTATTTGTCTGCTCACAAACTACCGAGGTGGTAGGAAACGGTGACAAACTGACTGCTTTGCGTATCAAAGACCGCAAAACGGAAGAAGAACGTCTGGTGGAACTTGACGGAGTGTTTGTACAAATCGGCCTTTCTGCCAATAGTAGCGCATTCCGCGAAGTGGTGGAAACCAATCGTCCGGGTGAAATTGTGATTGACGCACATTGTCGCACCAACGTGACCGGAATCTATGCAGCCGGAGATGTTTCCACCGTACCTTATAAGCAAATCATTATCTCTATGGGAGAAGGGGCGAAAGCTGCACTTTCCGCCTTTGATGACAGAGTACGCGGCGTTATTTGATAGAACCGGAACTAAAAATAAAAGCTACAAAGGTATCGTTCATGCCTTTGTAGCTTTTATTTTTTTATTACCTTTGAGGCTCATTTAATTAACCCCCAATGAGAAACATGAAAAAGAATCTTTTATTCATCTTTGCCGCTCTATTTACTTTTTCGGCACAAGCTCAGAATACGTTGAAACTGATGAGCTACAATATCAAGAATGCAAACGGTATGGATAATGTATGTAATTTCCAGCGTATAGCGAATGTTATAAACAATGCATCCCCGGATGTGGTGGCTATACAGGAAGTTGACAGCATGACAAACCGAAGCGGGCAGAAGTATGTGTTGGGCGAAATTGCCGAACGTACTCAAATGCATGGTTATTTTGCACCTGCAATAGACTATGACGGAGGAAAATATGGGATCGGACTGTTGACGAAACAAGTCCCGCTTCGTTTGCAGAGCTTACCTTTGCCGGGAAGGGAAGAAGCGCGTACATTGATTCTGGCGGAATTTGCCGATTATATCTATTGCTGCACTCACATGTCGCTGACCGAAGAAGACCGTATGAAATCATTAGAGCTGGTGAAGGCTTTCACTTCCTCCTCTACCAAGCCTCTCTTTCTGGCCGGTGACATGAATGCCGAACCGGAATCCGGCTTTATCAAAGAACTGCAAAAGGATTTTCAGATACTCTCTAATCCGAAACAGCATACATTCCCTGCGCCTGATCCTAAAGAGACGATAGATTACATTGCTACGCTAAAGCAGAATGCGAAAGGATTTGCTGTGATATCTGCAAAAGTCATAAATGAACCGATGGCTTCCGATCATCGTCCTATATTGGTGGAACTCCGTACTGTCGAAAAGGCGGATAAGATATTCCGCATGAAACCTTACTTGCAGAACCCGGTAGGCAACGGTATTACAGTGATGTGGGAAACCACCGTTCCTGCTTATTGCTGGGTGGAATATGGAACGGACACTACCCAACTGAAACGTGCACGTACGATTGTCGACGGACAGGTGGTTTGCAATAACTACTTGCACAAAATACGTATAGACGGCCTGCAACCCGGTCAGAAATATTATTACCGTGTATGCTCACAAGAAATTCTGCTTTATCAGGCGTATAAAAAGGTGTTCGGCAATACGGCGCAGTCGGCCTTCAGTGAGTTTACACTTCCGGCAACGGATACAGACTCTTTTACTGCCGTTGTCTTTAATGACCTGCATCAGCATACGCAAACCTTCCGATCTTTGTGTCAGCAAATCAAGAATGTCAATTATGACTTCGTTGTCTTCAATGGTGACTGTGTAGACGACCCGGTGGACCATAATCAAGCAACCAGTTTTATCAGTGAACTGACAGAAGGAGTGTGTGGCGACCGTATACCGACTTTCTTTATGCGTGGCAACCATGAAATCCGCAATGCCTATTCTATCGGTTTGCGCGACCACTACGACTACGTAGGGGACAGGACTTACGGCTCTTTCAATTGGGGGGATACCCGTATCGTTATGCTGGACTGTGGGGAAGACAAACCGGATGACCATTGGGTGTATTACGGTTTGAATGATTTTACCCAGTTACGTAATGAACAAGTTGATTTCCTGAAAAAGGAGTTGTCTTCCAAAGAATTCAAGAAAGCTGGGAAACGTGTCCTTATTCATCATATTCCTCTTTATGGAAATGACGGAAAGAACCTTTGTGCAAATCTGTGGACCAAACTATTGGAGAAAGCACCTTTCAATATCAGTCTGAATGCACATACTCATAAATATGCTTATCATCCGAAAGGTGAGCTGGGCAACAATTATCCGGTTATTATCGGTGGCGGATATAAAATGGATGGCGCTACGGTGATGATTCTGGAAAAGAAAAAAGACGAACTGAGAGTGAAAGTTCTGAACGCAAAAGGAAAGATTTTACTGGATATTACCGTCTGAAACGATTGGGAATAAAATAAAGGCGGGCTGTCTCGATATAAAGAGGCAGCCTGCTTTGTTGAGTAACCGTAAAATGTTACTTCTCTATATGAATAATACCTGTATATCCTCCTCCTCTGCTCATATCTATGGGCAGTTTTTCGTTGTCCTTGATAACTTGTTCTATTATTTGGGAGTCTTTCGCCTGTTGGCCGGCATTTACTCCATCTATATGTGCTTTTATTTTCTTCGGTCCATTTCCTATGAATGATAAATCAATCTCAATATGCCGTGGGGTAGCTCCGTTGATTACTCCGATATACCATGTATCGTCATGCCGGCGTGCAAGAGCGATATATTCGCCCACTTCTCCCTCCAAAGGGACTGTCTCATCCCAGGTTGTAGGAATACTTTTGATAAATTCAAAACTCCGGAGATTCTTGTCATATTTAGTAGGACTGTCCGAAATCATTTGCAACGGGCTTTCGTAGACTACATACATGGCTAACTGGTGGCTACGTGTGCCCTGACTCATCGGTTCATGTTGATTTTCATAGAATGTTTCCGGATGTGCGTTAAGCATAGCTCCGGGAGTATAGTCCATTGGGCCTACCCACATACGCAGATAAGGGATGATTACATCATGTGTAACCGTGGCTCTTTTGCTCCATTTGTTATACTCCAGTCCTATTACTCCTTCGCGTGTCATCAGATTCGGGTATTTGCGTCTCATGCCCTCGTTGGGGTAAGAACCGTGAAAGTCTACTAATAATTTGTATTGAGTGGCTTTAATAGCTACTTGTTCGTAGAAGTTAACCATTTTGGCATCATTACGGTCCATAAAGTCTATTTTGACTCCCTTCACTCCCCATTTGCTGAATTGTGCAAAAGCCTCATCCATTTGTCGCATGATGTTTACCCATTTCGACCATAACTGGATACCTACTCTTTTTTTTGTTGCATATTCACAGATACGCGGAATGTCAACATCGGGATTGAGGGTTAACAGATCGTTACGTGCCGACCAGCCTTCGTCGATCAGGACATATTCGATGTGATGTTTGGCTGCATAGTCTACCAGATAGAGATATGTATCGGTATTAATGCCACTTTTGAAATTTATATGATAGATATTACGGTCATTCCACCAGTCCCATAATACTTTACCGGGTTTAACCCATGTATAGTCGGCGGCTTGTTCTTTCTCCTCGGAGAGTAAATATATAAGCTCGCTTTGTAATATGGAAGAAGCATTGTCGAAGGTACCGATTACCCGCCATGGAAAGACCCGTTTCCCGCAGGTGGGAATAAGATAATCTTTGCGTGTGGAGGCATAGATTTTATTATCCCCTTCGTATGGCACTTCCTTATCCGGATAATTGGCAAAAATGCCATGGAAGGATTCTTGGGCGGGTTGTAAGTACATTCCCGGATAATTATAGAGATTGGCTTCAGCTAATAATACTTTGTATTTGTCTACTTCAACCATTACAGGAGCTACGGAGAAACTGTCTTTGGGTAATGCATTGATCGGCTTTACCGTATAATCCTGCTCAAACCAGTTTTGTAGCTGGTCGGTTAAAAGAGTGTACGAGGTGTGATCCTGTCCGAAGCGGAAAGATACCGACTCTTTCTTTACAGGCTGTTTATTGTTTGCAGTACTTACGAAACGATAGGCCACTCCGTCATTATAGATTCTGAATTCGATTTTATAGTCTTTGTAAATAAGCTCAACCTGGTTATAATTATCCACTGTCTCTTTATATTTACGCGGTACAATAAATTCCACTTTTTCCGAAACGCTTTTACGAGTTATCTTTCTACATTTGTCTGTTCCCCAAGTGTCGTTTCCGACTGTAAGTGAGAGCGGGCAAGTATCAAGAATCTTTGTTCCATTCCGGGATAAGCTGTAACTGACCTGATTGTCAGTCTCGATAGTTATCACATTTTTCTTGTCCGGCGAACCGGCCTCAATTATTTTGGCAACTGTTATCGAAGGAAAACAGAAGGCTGCTGTTAGTAGGAAAAGAATATGGTTCATTTTCATAATTAGTTTCCTCCGGATAAAACGATGAATGATAATCCTGTGATGAACAGAATAAACATGATTCCTAAAAGTCTGTCGGTTGATTTGGAACTACCGGTGAACTCTTTCCAGATAAATACACCCCATAAGGCGGCAATCATAGGTGCTCCCTGACCGAGAGCGTAGGAGATGGCAGCTCCCGCTTTTCCTGCGGCTATATAGCTTAAAGCAGTTCCCAATCCCCATATACATCCTCCGAGGATACCTACCAGATGTGTGCTTGCTTTTCCTGCAAAATATTCTTTATAGCTTACAGGAGTTCCTACAAACGGGCGTTTCATAACAACTGTATTGAATAGGAAGTTGCTCAGGAAGATACCGATTGAGAATATAAAGAAAGCGGTGTATGGAGTAGCCATGCCCGGAGTCGGAGAGTCAAAATTGTTAAGGTCCATGGCAGCAGCCACAAAACGGTAGAAGAAAGACATAAGTATGCCGGCAATAGCCGCAAGAATAATCCCTTTCTTGCTATTATTATTTCCCTTTTTTTGTTGTCTGCCTGCCGCTATTCCATTGCAGATGATAGCGATAACAATCAAGATTACTCCAGTAAACAACCAGAACGGATCTCCTTTAGGAGTGCTGAAATAGTTGATGAACACACCTAGGACCAAGGCAAGTCCTACGCCCAACGGAAAAGCAACCGCCATTCCGGCTATGGAGACCGAAGCTGAAAGTAAGATGTTGGAAGCATTGAAAATAATTCCTCCGATCAAGGCACTGACTATGTATCTGGTATCTACTTGCCGGATATCTTCCAGAAAACCTCTCCCCGAATCTCCGAAACTTCCGAGTGTGAAAACGAGAAGTAAGGCAAATAATAAGATACCGATTGTATAATCCCAGTAATAAAGCTCATAACGCCAGTTCTTGCTGGCCAGTTTCTGGGTGTTACCCCAGGAACCCCAACATATCATGGTTATGAAGCAAAAGATAATGGCTAGTGTATAACTATTGACTATAAACATGACTCTTTCTTTATTGGTTTATATTCTTTTCTTCTTTCCCTGTCACCTGGCGGACAATGGCACCTAATGTTCTCTGAATATTCTCATTTCCTTGAATCATAAGATATTGATGTTGTCCTTTGTCTGACGCATTAAATAGACTGTGTCCTGCACTGTCTATTGTAATCGTTCCTTTTGTTGACAGTTCAAAATAATCCTTCTCCGGCTCTATGGCCTGTATGACAGAAGTCAAATCCCAAGTTTGCCTGTCGTATGGCATTTTGTCATATATCTGGTAAGATACACAAAGAGGATGTTTGTAAGCGTTCGGGAAATCATTCAAGATACTCTGATGCGGATACAACAATTTGTTGCCTAGTTCCCAGCCGCTTGCAATGACCGGAGTGGGCCATTCGCTGAATACGGTTTGTGCGGCATTTATATCCTGTACTAGATTCCATTCGGGGAAATCGAACTCGTTCCCATAGAGTCCTCCCATTACGGACAACAGCTTCACTTTTTGGGCAACGAGTGATTTGCCGTCCAAAGGACTGTATTCGTCGGCTTCTGAGCATAGCAGGCGTGAAAGGTTCGTTTCCGGTCCTACGGCAATAAATACCACGGAATTATCTGGTTGTGAAGCCAGTAATTTCCGTAATAACTTATATCCTTCCGGCAGATTGTCTTTTATGCTTCTTTGAGGATACAGTATCTTATTGCCTTCAATAATGGTATCCAAAGTCTGGCGGAGATAACCTCCGTCTTCGGGAGTAGCTCCGTTGTATGCATATCCCAATGGAATGTCTCCCCTCTCGTTGAGGCGGCAATATCCGTCAATATATTCAATTGAATAAGGGTTGGACTTGCTGATTGTGATACCTAGCAGATCTATTGTTCCGGCTTTCTCATAGTTGAATAGCATTTGCATAGCCAGCACGTCGTCAATGTCATTGCCGACATCCGTGTCGAATATCACGGGAACAGGAATCTTCGTTTCTGTAGGCTTGTTACAGGCGCTCAAGAAGCAGAACGAAAGGAGTGCAACAGATGTGATATATTTATATATTTTCATGTTACTGATTATTTATCGGGTTGTTTGAATTGATATTTTAAAGACTTGTCACTTTGAATGTCGAAGAATAAATCTGGATTCAGACGGGTATCGGCAACTGATTCACCAATACCGATATAGCCCATTGGATGATAACCGCCTTCGAAATAATTCTCATTGGCAAATCGGAGCGAAGGTTGCATACCGGCCGGATCGAGCACCGTTAAAGCCAGGATATATTTTCCCTTGGCAATGGGGGCGTCAATAGAAATATTCTTTCGGATGTGATAAGTTGGCGGAGCTATTTGGTATTTATGTTCATCTACAGACCAATTATCTCCCGGCATCCATTCGGAGATGTTTACTTCCTCCAATATTTTTCCCCACACTTTTTGATGACTTTCAGGGTCTAGTAAAGCTACTTCTACCGGCCAGTTATAATAGAATGGAGACGATCCGCTGTTGACAACTTTGAAAGAAATAGGGAATTGTGCTCCCACCTTAATTTCTTTCGGGTAAGAGAATTCATTGATAATGAACCGGTACCCCATGGCTTTTTGCAGTATCTCTGCATTTTTCCGGAACTCCGGTTCGTTGAAGTCTGCCCAGGTGATTCCGCCTAGATGATTGCAGTGCAGGTTCCGGATCTGTTCCATGACATATTCCCGGGTATCCTTATCTGCCACCACTTCTTCAAAAGATTTGAACCGGGCTAAATCTCCCCAGTTCCAAGTAATTTCTCCACCTATCGGCTGGGTTTTCCAACGATCACCCAGCTTCTTCATTTCCTCATAACCTCTTACAATCTCTTGGGGTTGAGACCATGAATCCCAATAAATTCCGAATTCATAATCTTTAAATTCATAGGCGTAGCGAACCATTACTTTCTTGTTTTTGAATGCTTTGGCAAAGGCATCTCCCAGGATCTTTTCCATGCCCGGAATCCATGTCCGGTTAGCTACGTGTTCCGGTTCGTCGTGCGGAGCCCAGTAAGTTGAGAGATCCGGATCATGGTGTTCTCCCCATTCGCCGATGATCCCCATTTCTACATACGCTACCCGTGGATCGTTATCCCATGCCTGTCCGAGTTTCTCTACCAGTTTTTTTACGCGCTCAGGAAAAGAAGGATCAAAGTACCCCCCGCTAATGGGGGTATTTTTGTCTTTTTCTTCTACATAGGCGCCCACGGAGTTCGGTTTCTGTTTATAAGGACCTTTTTCCGGATCTATTCCTTTAGGCCAGTGCCAACCGGTCAAGTCGTCCGGATTAGTGGGGTCTTTAGGTTTTCCGCCATGCCAGGGCTCCAGCCATACAAGAAAAACCCGGGGAATTACCTTGACATTTATGTCTTCCACGCCTTTCCATCGATGATTGCTGTAAGCGATAATCTTGTCTACCCCGTCATTGGCGTCATCCTCGATCATATTCCACTGCATATATTCTTTTGTCAGTGAACCGTAAGGGTAGGGATATTCTTCCCTGACCCGGTCGATACCGGGAGCGAAGAATTCCCTGAAGCCTTTCATCGGATTCCTGAATGCATTCGGATACTCCTGGTAAGAAACCGTGACGGTTTGTTCACTACAAGCAGATAACGTTCCGAATGCCATTAGGAGTAATATGTTTCTGATGCTTGATTTCATTAAGCTTATTGGTTATTGGATTTTATATTTCAGGGTTTTATCCTGCCTCATGTCATTAAAACTGCTGACCGGTATCTCAAAATAGATAGGCTCGGTATTGACGCCGATATGTCCCATTGGGTGACGTCCTCCTTCAAAGTAGTTCTGAACGGCGAATCTCAGTGAAGGAAGCATACCGGCCGGATCTAGCACAGCAATAGAGATGATGTAATCTCCCGTATCCAGTTTCTTGTCTAAAGTCAGTTCTTCTTCAACATGGTTCGGAGTAGCCGGTTGGGTATAAACTTTGGTTGAGTTGTTCCAGTTATCTCCCGGCATCCATTGGGATATCTTGGGAGTCTTCAGTGTTTTGCTCCATACAACTTCCTTGGTTTGGGAATTTAGCAGGGATATTTCTACCGGCCAGTCATAATAGAAGGGTGACGAGCCTGTGTTGGTTACGTCAAATGATATTTTGAACGGCTCATCCGGCTTGATACTTGTTGGGTAACTGAAATTGGATAAAACAAAACGGTACCCCATTGTCTTTTGCAATAATTCAGCGTTTGGCTCAAAAGACGGGTCGTTAAAGTTAGCCCAGGTGATACCTCCCAAGTGGTTGCAATGCAAATCACGTATTTGCTGGATGACCAGGTCTCTTGTCTTTTCATCTGCCACCACTTCTTCAAAAGATTTGAATTTATAGAGGCTTCCCCAGTTCCAGGTTATTTCTCCACCTATCGGTTGAGTTTTCCAGCGGTCGCCGAGCTTTTTCATTTCCTCGTAGCCACGCACCTTTTCTTCATCAATAGCCCATGAATCCCAATAGATTCCGAATTCATAATCTTTAAACTCGTACGCATAGCGAACCATTACTTTCTTGTTTTTGAAGGCAGCGGTAAATGCATCTCCTAACACCTTTTCAATGCCCGGTAACCAGGTACGGTTCTCTACATGATTGGGTTGGTCGTGAGGAGCCCATACTGTGGTGATGTCCGGGTCATGATGTTCCCCGAATTCGCCGATAATCCCCATTTCCACATACGCTACCCGCGGATCGTTGTCCCATGCTTGTCCAGCCTTCTCTACCAGTTTTTTCACTCTTTCCTGAAAAGTAGGGTGGCAATAGCCTCCAATAATAGGAGCGTTAAGATCGTCTTCATCGTATGTCTCTCCCGGAATGTCGCTTGGCCAATGCCAACCGTTCAGGTCATCCGGGTTGTCTGTATGAGTGTTCTTGGCATATCCTCCGTGCCAGGGTTCCATCCATACGATATAGATACGTGGGATAACCTTGACATTGATATCTTCTACTCCCTGCCACCTGTGGTTACTGTAAGCTATAATCTTGTCGACACCGTCGCTTTCATTGTCTTCCAACATATTCCATTGCATATATTCTTTAATGATGGAGCCGTAAGGATACGGATATTCGTCTCTTACCTTGTCATAGCCCGGGCCGAAGAATTCACGTAAACCTTTCATCGGATTTCGTATCGCATAAAGATATTCTGCCGGATTGACCGTAACTCTTCCGTCTTTGACTTCTATAGTTCCTCCCCCTTCGATAGGAGGGAGTATGCCATGGTCTTCTTCTTTACATGAATAAAAGAAGATACTCATCAATAGTCCTGTGATAAAAATAAATTTTTTCATGTGCTAAATGATTTATGTTAATATCCTTCGTTGTTTTCTGTGATAGCGTCATTGGCATCGACGGCTGCCTGTGGAATTGGGTATAGAACATGATAAGGCTGGATGGTGACTCCGGCATGGTCTTTCATATATTCGCCCAGTTTGCCGAAGCGGATTAAATCCCAGCGGCGCAGGTGTTCACAACATAATTCATGTAATCTTTCTTCCAGTACGACTTCGGCAAATTGTTCTTTATTCAGATTATCGGCTGCTGTTATGGAAGTCAGTCCTGCCCTGCCTCGTACTTCATTTAAGGCATCATACTTATCATTACTTGTGTCATCAATGCTGTTCAGCGCTTCCGCTTTCATCAAAAGCACGTCTGCATAACGAATCATTGTAAAATTCAGATTATCATCTTCAATCACATTACCTGTTTCTGCGTCCCAGAATTTGCCGGAAGAAGGAGGTGTCTGGGTGACGCCTGCATATTCTGTGATGAAGAATGCTTTTTTACGTTTATCGTTGTTATCATAAGAATCGTATAAATATTGTGTCGGACCAAATCCGCCCCAGCCGCCAAAGTTGGTCGGTCCGCCTACATTACGAGGTCCCCAATAAGAATGCTGGATACTTCCCTCCAGTCCCCATGAACCGGAATGCTTGAATTGAATTTCAAATATATTCTCATATTCCTGATTCTTGTTTTTAGGATCGAATATATCCTTTAGATTATCGTACAATTTGAATTTGCCTTCGAGCATCCGGCAGTATTTTAATGCTTCTTCCGGTTTTCCCCACTGAAGGTAAATGCGTGCCAGCAAAGCTTGGGCAGCGTATGAAGTGGCTCTTCCTTTATCTTGGGCATTCGGCCAGGAGGTAGGGAGGCCGAGAGCTGCTTCCATATCCTGCGTAATCAGTGTGTAAACTTCGTCAACCGTAGCGCGCGGTCTCATGATTTCACTTCTGTCAATGGATGATTTTGTCCATAAGGGAACTCCACCGTACATTCTTACTAAGTCGAAATAGTAGATCGCTCTTAAAAAACGAGCTTGCATAATCATGGAATTATGAAGATCCGCACTGACTGCATCCGAAGGCATATCAATAACTGCATTGCAACGTTTGATACCTTCGTAACAGAGCCGATAGTGATTGTCCAGGAATTCGTGTGAAGCGGAAAAAGTATAGTAATGCAATTGGGAATAAGCCGCCCAACCCATATCAAACGGAATTACTTCATCTGTTCCGAATTCAGTAAGGGTAATGGTATATTTCCCGACAAAGACTTCCTGGAGCGTGCCATAAGCGGCATAAAGAGTTTGCTGCCAGTCTTCCGGTTTTTCATAAGCATTTTCCGGTGTTAGTACACTTTGGGGTGTCAAGTCAAGAAAGTTGTCGCAACTACATAATGTCAGGCAACTGAAAGCTAATATTGATAAATATTTTTTCATAATGTTTCTGTTTTTAGAAGTTAAGAGAAATACCACCGATAAAGCTACGGGCGTTCGGATAAGGATTGGTATTGTCGCTGGACTCTACATCAAATCCCGTAAATTCCGTAGCTGTGAATAGGTTTTGTACAGAGAAATAAACTCTGATATTTGAGGCTTTGATATTTCTGATGACGTTTTTCGGCAAGCTATAACCAATTTCCAGATTACGGAGGCGGAGATAATCACCTTTTTGGAGATTGGCGTCGGTACCATCTCCGTTGGCATAAGCACTACCAACTCTCGGAGCCGGATATTTGTTGTTCGGTCTGTCTTGTCTCCAATAATATTTGTAATAGTTTTCACTCATGTTTCCCCATACATTGAAAGAATTGAGGTAACGGTTCAGTGAATTGTTGATTTTATGTCCTCCTGCAAAAGTAAAGAACGCGGTAAGGTCAATACCTTTATATGAGAATGTATTCGTAAAGCTACCATAATATTTGGGAGTGGAAACTCCGCAGAAATCACGGTCTTCTCCGTTGATGACATAGTCTTTCTTGGCATCCAGAATCTTGCGGTCACCGGGTTGGGCATTGTACTTGGCAGCTTCGGCAGCTTCATTGGTTTGCCAGATACCTTCGGATTTCAATAAGTAGAACTGTCCGATAGGACGTCCCACAAACAATGTTTTATTGACATCTTGTTTGCCGTCATAAAGTTCTTTGATCTTATTGTTATTATAAGAAATCATGAAGGCAGTTGTCCATAAGAAGTCTTTGGTACTGATGTTGACCGTGTTCAGCGTAAATTCAATACCTTTGTTATCAATTTTGCCGATATTGGTAAGTGAAGTTCCGAAGCCGGATTCCAACGGAAGGGGTACTTCCCATAGCAGGTCAGTCGTACGCTTATAGTAGGCCTCGATCGTACCGGCTATCCGATTGTTGAATAACCCGAAGTCAATACCCAAGTCTAGTTGGTTGGCTTTTTCCCAAGTCAGTTCCGGGTTCGAAATAGAGGTTTGTACGGAGCCGGTTACCAGGTTATTACCTAAAATGTAATTAGCGGAAGCTCCTCCGAGGGCGATTGTCGGGGCATAAGCAAAATCTCCGATATTCTGGTTACCCAGTTTGCCGGCGCTGATTCTTAACTTCAGGTTGCTGATGACCGGAGCGTTTTCTTTGATGAAACTTTCTTCAGAAGCACGCCATGCAAGAGCCAGTGATGGAAAGAATCCCCATCGGTGTCCCGGAGCAAAACGGGAAGAACCGTCGCCGCGCATCGTCAATGTTGCCAAATAGCGGTTGCTGAAATTATAATTGAATCGTCCGTAGAAAGACACCAGAGAAGATGGGACTGCATACGAAGAGTTCGGTCCATGTTCTTCCGCTCCTTGCAAATTGTAATACTTGAGAATAGATGATAACTTTTTGGAGTCGGCGGTTACTTCTTCATAATCTGTTCTGGAAGCGGAGAAACCTGCCATTGCAGAAAGTTGATGTTCTTTATTGATGTCAAATGAATAAGTGGCAGTGTTCTCTGTTTGCCAATATCTTTTCTTGTTCGACATCACATTAGCATGGCCACCAGCCGTATAATGCTGTCCCATACGGCCGTCTTCGTAAGTATTTACTTTATAAAAGACAAGTTCTCCGCCGTTATCGGAACGTAATTTCAAGTTCTTTATCGGTTCTATCTCGATGTAGGCGGAACCTACGAATCTGGACTTGAGTGTGGCTTTGTCAAGCAGGTCAACAATAGCCACCGGATTTGCTCTCGTGTTGAGGAAACCATCGAAGTATTCTCCGTCTTCGGTATAGATAGGAGCTGTTGGTTGTGAACTAATGGCACTGAACATAGTTCCGTATCCCGAATCGGCTTCTTCATTGATATTCATGAGCTTTGACTCAATGACATTGAAACGTACACCGTATCTCAGCCACTTGTTTAGTTTGGCATCCATATTATATCGGACGGTCAGCTTATTGAAAGACGAGTTTTTGATCGTACCTTTCTGATCATACCAGTCTACTCCTAAAAAGTGTTGTATATCGTTCTTCCCTCCGGAAATCGAGAAGTTATAGTTTTGGTATTGCCCGTTTTGGGTCACTGCGTCCTGCCAGTCGGTCGATTCACCACGGCTTAGCAAGCGTAGTTCTTCTGATGTCCATTTGTAGTTAGGCTGGGCAATGGATACTAATTCATAGTATTGCTGTGCGTTCATCAAATCTTGCTTGTTCAACATTCGTTGCGTACCGAAAGAGGCATTCAGGGAGATTTTGGCTTTTCCGCTTGTACCCTTCTTGGTAGTCACGAGTACTACGCCATTAGAACCTCTCGAGCCATAGATAGATGCGGAAGAAGCGTCTTTTAATATTTCGATAGATTCAATATCACCGGAAGATAAATCCTGCAAACCTCCTTGTACGGGAATACCGTCGACGATGTATAACGGCTCGCTGCCGGCTCGGAGCGAACCTACTCCACGAATAACGACAGAAGCATCTCCACCCGGTTTTACGGAGCCGGTAGTGACTTGCACGCCGGCGGCAAGTCCTTGCAGGGCAGTTGTCATTGTTCCTACTTTGGAGTTAGTAAGATTTTCTGATTTGATAGAGGCAACGGCACCCGTTAAATCGCTCTTTTTAGCAATACCATACCCGATTGCTACTACTTCGTCCAGATTAATGGCGTCTGCTGCCATTTGTATATTAATGACATTTTGCTTTCCTACGGTAACAGATTGTTTTACCATACCCACGAAAGTAAACTCCAGAACATTTCCTCTTTGGGCCCTGATGCTGTAGTTGCCGTTTGCATCACTTACTGTTCCTGTTTGAGTACCTTTTATGGTTATAGATACACCTGGCAATGTTTCATTACTCGTGTCGGTAACGGTTCCTCTAATGTTGATTGTCTGTGCATGTAATACACTGGCAAAAAAGATGGCTATAAATAATATAATGTGTTTTTTCATGACGCTTATTTTATAGGATTGTTAGTTAATAGGCCCGGATAGGAAGAACACCAATTTTCCAACCGCTTTTTGAGCATATTTCAGAAACGATATTAGTATCTTCGTAGAAGTTCACATAATAGGCAGACCAGCCGGCTTCCCCGTCGCCTTCACTTGAAGTCCAGTAATTGTTTGCCGGAATATTGACTCCTTTCTCTGCTAATAAACTTTTAACTTTGAATACTTCGATCAGTTCTTCTCTGGAAGGGAGGAACCAGTCGGCATATACGGCATTTCCTTCAGTGACACTGTTGTCCAGACAAAGTTGGGCGGCAATTTTGACTCCTTGCCACTCGGGCCAGTTGTTCGCACTTTGCAATGCATTAAACTTTTTGACTATATTTTGAGTGTTTGTATAGCCGCTTCCCATGTTTTGACTCGTTCCGGCCGCGTCCGACGGATTTACCTCCGGACCGAATTGTTCTGTTCCCGTACCGATGTTACTCATGTTTACGATATATCCGTGTGCCTTTGCAGCGTCCACCCAGAATACAACACCTCCTCCGAGTTTGTCGCCAACATTCGTCTCGATAGTGATTGTTCCAAGATTACTTTTCCGTTCTCCCCTGATAATCATAATAGAGTTTACCCCGTATAATCCTTCCGGAAGTGTAAATTCTACTCCTTCTTCATTAAGAGTTAATGGCAGATTGTATTCGACGCCTGTCGGGTAGAAAGAAGCATATAATACGGCGACGTCCCCTGCTTCAAATCCTTTTCCCTGAATCTCGACTTTGCTCTTGGGCTGTACATTACCTGAAGGGAGAACGATATCAATGATCGGAACAACGAAAGGCACTTTGAAAGTTCCGTTTAAAACGGTCTGTTTCCCTGCTCTTTCAATTGTTACGGTATACTCGCCGCCTGCTTCTACCGGGACGATAAACTTCAGGTAACTGTCTGTAATCTCCGTGACTTCTACCTTTTCTTTCTGGTTGTCAGCGTTACTTAAATAGACTATATCTTCTTTTGCAAAACCGAGTCCGTTGATTTGCGCAACCTGACCGGGGATGATGTCATTTTCCGAAGGAAATTTTATTTCCTTTAGAATGGGGGCTATGGGAGTAGCGGTGTGTTCGTCGTCGCTATCACAACTATAAAAGCTGCATACTATCAAGCCCGATAAAATAGGGATGAGTAGTCGTTTCAAATAGGTTTTCATGGTTCATTAAATTTAAAAGTTGAACGATAAGGCTAATTCTTTTTCAAGCATGAAGTGCTTCACTTCATCGAGAGTGGGAATAGACGGTTGTGCACCCGAGCGTGTGACTGCAATGGCTGCCGCAGTGTTGGCAAAGTTGAGTGCTTCCCGGTCTATTTCTTTTTTTGCACAAACGACCGCCAATGCGCCGCAAAAAGTGTCACCTGCGGCGATTGTGTCGATCGCATTTACTTTACAACCGGGAAGTTGGATGGTTTCTTTAGCATTTTTCATGTATGCACCTTGGCTTCCCAGTGTGATTACCACATTGCTTGTACCCGCTTTCAGCAATGTTTCGGCTATTTCCTCAAGATTGTTATCTGTATAATCTATCCCTGAGATGAATGAAGCTTCCAGCTCATTGACGACTAGTATATCAATGGCTTTCATCAGTTCCTCATCGATCAGACAGGCGGGTGCGGGATTGAACAATACCTTTTTACCTTTTTTCTTTGCTGATAGAGCTATTTTTTTTATTGTTTCGTAAGGAATCTCAGCCTGCATGACGATGATGTCGGCTTCGTCAATTACTTTTGAGAAATGGGTGATTGAACCGGGTAATAAAGAATAGTTAGCTCCGGGGGCTACTGCAATGCAGTTCTCACCACTGTCAGCCACAAAAATAAGTGCGGTTCCTGTGGGATGATTGACATCATCAATAATGTAATCGGTGGTGATACCTTCTTTCTTAAAGTGATTTTTTAAAATATCCGCATACATATCATTCCCCAAAGAGGTGACAAACGTCACAAAGCCGCCAAGCCTGGCTGCCGCCACAGCCTGGTTGGCTCCTTTGCCTCCGAGGGACTGCATGAAATTTGCATCTCCGACTGTTTCGCCGGGTGCCGGGAGATGGCTGACTTGTGCAACCATGTCGATGTTTGAACTTCCAATAACTACTACTTTCATTTGAATCAGATTTATGTGATAGACCTAGGCTTTTTCTTTATTCTATAAGTTGACTTCCCTTTTGTATGGAATAGCACTCTGGGCACCGATGCGTGTGACAGCAATGGCGGCCGCTGCATTTGCGAATTTTACGGATTCGGCCAACGAATGTCCTTGGGATAGATACACACTGAATGCTCCGCAGAAGACATCTCCTGCTCCGGTTGTGTCGATCGTCTCTACTTCTTTTGCAGGAATCATGGTATATTCGTCCTTTTCTTTCACGTAGGCTCCGTCTTTTCCCAAAGTAATGACAACATTTTCTATACCTTTCTCTCCGATAGCTTTAGCTGCCCGGTGCGCACTCTCAACATCCATTACTTTTATTCCTGATAGCATTTCTGCTTCTATACGATTAGGCAATATAGTATGTACATTATTTAAAAAGGAGTTGCTCAACGTAGAGGCAGGCGCTGGATTGAGTATTACTTTCTTACCGTATCGGTTGGCAATAGTAGCCGCGTACTCTACTGTATCTATCGGAACTTCAAGCTGCATGAGTATAATATCGGCTTCCTTGATTTTTTCTTCCGCTTTATTGATATCTTCTGTTGAAAGCGAACGGCTGGCACCCGGTGCTACAATAATACTGTTTTCACCAAACGAATCGACAGAAATAAGAGCTACTCCTGACGGGCTTTTCTGATCGGTGAATATAAATTCAGTATTGATTTTCTCAGATCTGTATATTTCCAAAGCTTGCAGACCGAATAGATCGTAACCAATTTTGGAGATAAAGGTGACTTCCGCTCCCAACCGGGCCGCTGCGATTGCCTGATTGGCTCCTTTTCCTCCGGGGTTCATATAGAAAGTTCCACCTAGAATGGTTTCTCCGGGGACAGGTAGTCTGTTGGCTTTCACAACCATATCGGTATTACAGCTTCCGATAACTACGATTTTGGGTCGATTGCTAGATATAGTTTCCATAATATTAATAATTAAGATGATGCAAATAAAAGGAATAATAACGCGTCGTTTTTTACATTAATATTCCATTTATATAATTTCAAATTATATATTTAGAATGAAATATCCTGTTTAAAAATAATTTATGGATTGTATTGTTGTGTGGAATTATATAATTACAAACGGATAAAGTGAAAATAAGGAGAGCGTTTTAGTGTTGTGAGTTTAGATGATCTGCTTTTTCTTTTTAGATTTCTTTAGCATTTGTGTGCCGTTTAAGAACATCAGACAGTTTTTCTTTTCGTATTTTTGATTCTATCCATGCGGTAAAATCGAAAATGCGTAATAGCTGATTTTCGTATTTATCATTGTATAATTCATGAATTTCGGGATATAACTTTTCCCAGAAATCTTCCCGGTCTTTTCTTAGAATAGGCAGATTACTTTTATTTAAGAACCATAAAACCGTATGCTCTGTTTTGAAAGTCTGCTCTTTGGGAGAAGACAGGCTGCGGGTAATAGAACGGGATTCGTGTCGTATCAATTCAAATTCTTGTGTCTCATAGTAAGCTATAAGACGAACCAGACGAATGGTTCTCATTAATGGCAGGTATTTGATATTATGATCTATAATGGCATTACTGATATATTTTTTTGCGGCCTTGTAATTTTGGTTCCCGATGTGTATGAGGGTTGTGTAAAGTAATAGCTCGCTTTTACGAATCGGACTTAACCATGCTTCTTTATCATAAAGTGTTTCCTGATAACGGCTCATGAGTTCTGTACATTCAGCAAAGTTCCCTTTGTCGAGGTAAGGAAATAGCTCATATTGGAAAAGCAGGCAAGTTGCATTTACCTTAAATTCCAATGAAGAATCCTCTGCGATTAACTTTCTTAATTTCTCCAGGAAATAGGGTATCTCATTATAATTTCCAACCGACCGCAGACTACCGAGTACTCCTTCAAGTACAGATAAATAGTAAATGGGGGGATTCGACCAGAATTGCTGATTCTGTTCAAATAATGAGTTAAGCTCTTTGTATGAATTTAGGGCAGCTCGGTAATCTCCCGCGCCCATTAGATAGTTTGCTTGAAAGAGTTTATGGTTTCGTGTCAATTCAAAGTTTCCTTCCGCGTCTGAAGAAGCGGCTATATATAGCTCGTTGACCATAAGGTCGTTCATATCTTGTTTTTGCTTCGCAGTTCGTATGGAGCCGATATGAGAGAGGCGGTATTTTAGTAAATTGTGCAGAGAAGATTGCTCCGTTATTTTTCGGATTTTCTTTAAAGATTCATTTTGGATAAAATGTTTATGAAAAAGTTCTTGTTCTGTCATGTTGGGGAAATTCAGCCGTAGCAGATATTCCAGTTCCTGTTTTTGGGCAATTGTCAGTATCTCATTGTTTTCGTAGAATTGAGCTTGCTCAATTGTGTTGGATAGAATCTCGAAACATTCTTCGAACAGAGAGCGCTCATACAACATACGGGCTTTGCATAGATCATTCAGCAGATCATAATAGATGTCTTTCTTCTTCCTTAATGTGAGCAGCGTGTCTACCAGTTTCTCATATAAATATTGAATGGATACTTCGAAGGAGCCTCTCGGCCTGCGCTTATAAAATTCTTCTTTCACTGTATTTCCGTTGGGTTGTTTACTCTTCGTGATAATGTCGTAAATCACAAGATAGTCCTTCTCCTCCTTGTCTTTAACGACCTGCAAGGAGAAGTGTTTCTTTTCTGATTTTGATAAAGAGTATATTAGGGAGATAACGGAATCGACTCTTTTCATGAAAGTCCTTTCAATTAGTATTAGATTGCAATATTCGGGAATTTCTGTGAAAAAAGCAAGTTATTCAAGAAATTAACACATCCGGCTTAAGCGGGCTCAGACCGGATGTGTCTCTAAATATTAATGAGTTCTTTGCAACATTAACTATACTCTATCATTCAAAGAACTTTAGTTCTTCGAATGATAAACTTCGGTTCTTCGAATAAAATTATGCATTCAAAGTTATTAATATTTTTAGGTAAAGGTGTTATTTTGTACATTTAATGAGAAAATATTATTTTCTTTCCATGTTTTTACGGGAAAAACTATACCTTCGAAGCACATTTATTTAATATTAAAGAAGAAATGTTGGATTTAAAACAGCTCACAGGCGATGTATGCCGTATCGCAACCGAAGCCGGGCATTTTTTGAAAGAAGAGCGGAAGAATTTCCGTCGTGAGAGTGTGGTGGAGAAACATGCACACGATTATGTGTCTTATGTAGATAAAGAATCAGAGGTACGGATAGTTAAGGCTCTTTCCGCTTTGTTACCCGAAGCTGGCTTTATAACGGAGGAAGGCTCTGCTACTTATCAGGATGAACCTTATTGCTGGGTTATTGATCCGCTGGACGGAACAACGAATTATATTCACGATGAGGCTCCTTACTGTGTATGTATTGCTTTGCGTAGTCGCACCGAACTGCTCTTGGGTGTTGTCTATGAAGTTTGCCGGGACGAATGTTTCTGTGCATGGAGAGGGGGAAGGGCCTTTATGAACGGGGAAGAAATACACGTTTCAGGTGTTCGGGATATAAAAGATGCATTTGTCTTTGCTGAGTTGCCATATAATGCCCAACAATACAAACAGACAGCTCTCCACTTGATAGATAAACTTTACGGAGTAGTGGGCGGCATTCGTATGAATGGCTCTGCCGCTGCCGCGATTTGTTATGTTGCTATGGGGCGTTTTGATGCGTGGGCGGAAGCTTTTCTCGGAAAATGGGATTATTCGGCAGCGGCTTTGATTGTGCAGGAAGCCGGTGGGCGGGTTACCGATTTTTGCGGTAACGGACACTTCATGGACGGCCATCATATTATAGCGACTAACGGATATTTGCATTCTGTATATCAACAGCTTATTGCGGAAGTCCCTCCATTGGATATGTGACGATATTGTAGCCTTCAATTCTCTATGATTATGAAACACACATTTCTTGTTAAAGAATGGTTTGGGGCATTTCTTTCCCTCTTATTCCCTCGTTGTTGCGTTGTCTGCGGCAGGCCATTGGCAAAAGGGGAAGAATGTATTTGTGCTGTGTGCAATATGGATTTACCACGTACCGATTATCATCTTCGAAGAGATAATCCGGTTGAGTTACTATTCTGGGGAAAGTTTCCTTTGGAACGGGCTACGTCTTTTTTCTACTATCGGAAAGGGAGTGATTTTCGACGGATACTACATTTGCTTAAATATGGAGGGCAGAAAGAGATAGGAGCCATCATGGGACGATACATGGCTGCGGAATTGATAGAGTCCGGTTTCTTTCAGGGAATCGATGTGATAATTCCGATTCCGCTGCATGAGACGAAACAACGCATCCGTGGCTATAATCAGAGTGAATGGATAGCGCGGGGAATTGCTGCCGTGACTGGAATCCCCGTCGATACGGAAGCTGTTGTACGTCGGAAATATACGGAAACGCAAACGCGTAAATCTATTTTTGAACGTTGGGAGAATGTAGAGGGAATCTTCGAATTGCATCATGCTGAATCCTTGATTGGAAAACACGTGCTAATAGTGGATGATGTGTTGACAACGGGAGCAACTACCGTAGCATGTGCTTCCCGGATCATGGAAGTAGAGGGTATACGGATAAGTGTGCTGACATTAGCGGTAGCAGATTAAATGTATTTTCTTTAGTAGTACCGGATAATCGAAAAAATAGGGGGATATTCCTTTTGTGGAGTTTGAGGGTGTTAATCCTGAAGATTGTATCTGCATATTTGGAAGAAATGAAAAATGTTATCTTATATTACTTCGTAAACGAATGCACTTTTCGATGCTCCTCTATTCTATAATACAGTTTTCTCTATTTTTACAACCAGCTATTCCGCTATTAATAAACTTGATTTCTGTTTATAATAAACTTTTGGATAGTTTATTATAAACGGTATCAGAGTTTATTAAAAACTATTTTGAGTATTTTTAGAGATTCTATAGAATGAGTTAAGTAAAAATATAAACAAAATAGGGCAATGATCGTTAGATCATTGCCCTATGATATATCTGTATTAATACTAAAATGTATCAGTTTAAAGGTCCTTTATGTCTCTATTTTTCCTAGATTTTTCATTTCTCTTATTGCTTTTGTTTTCTCAAAGATACAAAATAAAAAGCCATTTGTCAAGTGTTTCAGAAGAAAAGCCGATTATTCATTAAACCAGTCTATTTTCTTTGAAAAATACATCACTATTGCCAGAATGATAAACAGTCCTAAGCTGCCTGCCAATAATGCGAAAGTCTCCAGCTGGATAAGAACAAAGATATAAATATAGAGTATAGCCAATAGGCCGGACATGATTAATGATGGTTTCTTTTTCTTGGTAATTCCGAACATATAGCCGCCTACCAGTATAATAGTCAGTGCAGAAGATAACAAATAGGCAGGGTTGAAACCGATGTGTTCAGAGAAGGAGAGGAGCAGGCTGTAGAATAGACAGAGAGCTAGTCCTACCAATAAATACTGCAAGGCATGAATACGGGTCTTGTTCATGATTTCAGTGAAGAAGATCACTCCGAAAGTCAGTAGGATAATCAGAATGGCATACTTTGCGGAGCGCATGGACTGCTGGTACTGTTCCACCGGAATTTTGAAATTCACACCGAAACTGGAGTTTTCAATATCTTTGATGTTCGAGGTGTTGTAGTCAGCCATCACCTGCGAATAATTCCGATTCAAGTTTAAAACCTGCCATTGCGCGGAAAATTCCTTCTCCGTAATATTCCGGTTGTTAGGCAGATAGTTTCCGGTAAAGCTCGGTGTATTCCAGTTGGCTTTCAGATCTACACGGGTTGTTTTACCCAACGGAATAAAGTTGAGTGACTGTGAACCTTTCAGTTTGATTTTAATTTCATAAGGCAGTTTTTTATTCTGCTTCAACTCCGACAAATTAGCGATCGCATGAACTCCGGTATTATCTATGCCTCTGTTGTCCATACCCGGCTCGAAGATGTAAACTGAATCTCCCAAAGTGATGCTGATTTGTTCGCTGATGCCACGCATATCGGTCAGATTCAGGCAAATAGCTGCCCTGTCAAACTGCAGCTGTTCCATATCTATTCTGCTCTTTTTCAATTCTTCCGAACTGAATGACCCTTTCAATGTCAGTTCCGATTGATATACATTGACCTCGTAGATACTTCTTTTCAGAATTTCAGTCTTTAGTTGTCCGCTGACCATAAGCTCATCGGGAAAAAGTATCAGGTCTTTGATAGAAACCTTCTTCTCGCCGTTATTTTCAATGACGACCGGATACTGGAGATTCAGGTAGGGGCCCGTGATGGTCTGTGCCAGACTCCATTTTTCACTTACCTCGTCGATAGCTTCTTCCTGGGTTCGTCCCCGTTCGGAAATAAGATTTTCAATCATGAACATCGGTATCATCAGGAGAAGAATTAATAATCCGATGATGACAACCTTGATTGTTTTGGAGAAACGGTGGAGACATCCCATAGGTTGCTGCACCTGTTGCTCATTTGAATTTTCATTGAAACCGTCCATAAGCCAGTAGTGTTTTGATGAATTATTTATTTTGATTTTAGAAATTTCTCTAAAGCTTCAATATGAGATTTGAAAGCTTCTCTGCCTTGCGGGGTTGCTTGAAAAACAGTTCGTGGCTTTCGTCCAACAAAACTTTTGTTACATACGATATATCCCAGTTCTTCCAGGGCACGGGTATGACTGGCAAGGTTGCCGTCGGTCAATGCGAGCTGTTCTTTCAGAAAATTGAAATCAGCTTCCTCATTC
>OLWB01000635.1_pt1 | contig 35892 bp, 11 predicted proteins | sample 1673331 | NCBI WGS metagenome assembly OLWB01 (sample SAMEA3178943, study PRJEB25190) | human gut metagenome | biome: human gut; feature: human-associated habitat; material: faeces | place: Austria | collected 2013
TGATTAATTTCTTCTTTTGATAATACTTCGCTTTCATCTAGTGTATTTAAATATGTTCTTACTCTATTTAACATTTCTATTTGTTTTCTAAATTAATACACTTAATAACTTCATTAGCTATCTATTTACAATTTTTAAATAAGCAATTATATCAATAGTATTAAATCCTATAAGATTGTTAAAAGTTTGTTACTAGGTTTAATATTCCCTGATGTTATATATATTTTTTATTTTCTACTAACTGAATATAGATAGGAATATTATTATCAAACTTGAAATCCAAATTTTTATTTTCTTTCTAATTGTATTACATACATAATAACAAAAAACTTACATTTGATATGTAAGTTTCACGTATTTCATCATAATTTTTAAATTGTCTTTTTATCGGTTAATTGCTTCTCTATTTTATCACTCAATACTATTTTTGATATAAGACTGCTTGATAAACCTAAACCTTCAAGACTTTCAACAGATGTTAAGTATATATTTCCACCTATTTCTGTTGGCAGTTTTAAACCTTCGGCATTTGTTAGACTACTTAAATATAAATCATAACCTATTTTATCTGGCAATTTTAAACCTTCGGCATTTGTTAGATTAGTTAAATATAAATTACCTCCTATTTCATCTGGAAACTTTAAGCCTTCGGCATTTGCTAGACTACTTAAATATAAATTATAACCTATTTTATCTGGCAACTCTAAACCTTCGGCACTTGTTAGACTTCTTAAATCTAAATTAACACCTATTTTATCCGGCAATTTTAAGCCTTTGGCACTTGTTAGACTTCTTAAATCTAAATTAACACCTATTTCGTTTGGTAATTCTAATCCTTCGGCACTTGTTAGATTAGTTAAATGTAAAGCACCTCTTATTATATCTGGCAATTCTAAACCTTCGGCGCTTGTTAAACCATCTAAATATAAGCTAAATCCTATTTCATCTGGCAACTTTAATCCTTCGGCACTTGTTAGATTTCTTAAATCTAAATCACCTTCTATTTTATCTGGCAATTTTAAGCCTTCGGCACTTGTTAGACTTCTTAAATCTAAATCACCTCTTATTTCATCTGGCAATTTTAAGCCTTCGGCATTTGTTAGACTTCTTAAATTTAAATTACCATAATGATATATTATATTTCCGTTTAATGCTTCTTCTTCTGTTAAAGATATATTTTTTTCTTTACAATCTAATACTAGAGTTAAATCCTTTCTTACATTTCTTTCCTGTAACAATTCTTCTATTCTTGGATCTCTTGCATATCCAAAGCCAGTTATTTTATCATCTATTTCATATAGAAATCTTAAATCGGTTTTTGTTAATTCTCCTTCATTTTCATGTTTCGTATAGATATATGTAAGCATTTCCATATCTTTTACTTTTTTCTTATATTCATCTCCATCTGGAAATTCTTCTAATTTCTTATCTACTACTTTTTCCATATTTGTTTCTATATTTTGATTTTCACTAATTCCTCTTATTTCTGCTATTTGGTTACCTTCCATTCTAATTGCTATTCGTGGTTTTGTATAATTTCCTTCTCTATCTTTTGTATAATATACATGAAAATCTCCACCATTTATATGGGCTCTAGCTGTTTTTATCCCTCCTGCTGTACACCATCCTGTTCCTTTTCCATTTATATCATTAAATAATATCTCTGGATTACTTCCTTTATTATATTTTTTCCATATTCCATCATTACTTTTGAATCCATCATCTTTTACAGAATCTAGTTTTAAAACTGCATAAGAATATAATTTCGAAAAACTACCATTATTTATTAACTCATTTAATTTCTTATCAACTATATTTTCTTTATTTAAAACTTTTATTAATTCAGAATATATTATTGACAATGCTTCTCTATTTAATTCTATAAATGGTTTTACGGTACTTTCTGTTCTTTTGGTATATCTATTTTTTTCTTTATCAAAATAGCCTAGTTTTAACATACCTTGAAAAACATAATATTTAAACCAGGTTGGATACATATCTGTATCTTTACTAAATAAATAATCGAGCCACATATCTAAAGATTTTTTTTGTTCATTTATTATGTGTTCTATTTCTTGTTTTTTAGTTTTTTCATCATATTTTACATGCCCATAACCTCTATCTAACGCAATTTTTTCTTGCTTTTTAAAATAAGATTCTGGTACATTTTGTTCTTTTATTACATATTTTTTATAATAATATTTTTTAATTAGGTTTATTTTATCATGTTCACATGCTTTCTTTGTTACATCTTCTAAACGTTGCATATATTTTTCTATTTTTTGATATTTATCGTCTGATTTATTTGCTGTATGCATTACTATTTCTGATAAGTGTAAGTCTTTATATACTTTATCTAAAAACTTTTCTCCTTGATAATTATCCATGTAATCACCCAAGTTAATTATACAACAAAAACTAAATTCTATATACTTTTATTTACAATATATTGTCATGCATTAATAAATCATAATAACTCTGTATAATATTTTTTATACAATAATAATTATGTTATACCAAAATCCAGTTATTAAGTTCTTTAATTTTGAAGAATTTTCATAGTATATAAAAATGATAAATTAATAAAAAAAAATGTTTTTCTTGCTTCGGTTAAAATGTTTAAATAACTATTTCATATAAAATACTGTACAAAATATGTATTGTATAATAATTTAAATAATTATCAAAAAAATTAGTAAGCATTAAACTTACTAATTGATATTATTTATTATCAATATTTACTTTATTTTTCTTATTTTTATTTTTCAAATCAGGGTTAATTTTTTTTAATTTGTTTTTCATTAAATAACATCCTGTTGCACTTAAAATTGTTGTTAAAGATAAAAGTATATAAATAATGATATTTATAAAATTGAATTTATATTTAGTTAACGTATAAACTCCAATATCACCAGATTGTGATTTTACAATAATAATTGATTTATCTTTTCTATTTATTATATTAACTGTACTTTTATCATCTTCAGGAACTGCTTCAATTTCACTTCCAGTATAAGTATAATCAAATACTTCTTTGTTAAAATTCTCTTTTAATGAACCTTTTTTTAATGTAATACTTTTTAAATATACATTGCTACTTAAAGATTCTTCAGTCATATTCAATCCTCTTGATACAACAACAGTGTATGTTTTAGTAGAGCCATCCTCTGCTGTTACAATTATTTTGTAATTATTATTTCCTGTGGATAACTTTTCTGTTCCTTCAATTTTTATAGTTGCATATTTAGTATCTTCTACGGTTGCATCAATTTTAATTGAATCGGCTTCATATGGAAGATACACGATATATTTATCTTGTTCCTTTTTAAATGCTGGACTTAATATTCCTTGAGAAATTTTTAAACTTGACAAATTATTATTTTTAGAAAGAACTTTATTTGGATCTTTACCCCTAGTAGCACGTATTACATATGTATTTGTACCACCATTTTCTGCTGTTACTGTTATATTAATATCCTTTGTTTCCTCTGCATTTATACTTGTATTAGAAATACTTACTTTTGATTTTGAATCCTCTGATTTTGCATTTATTTTTAAACTTGAAATACTAAAAGGAACAGATACAGTATAATTTTTTGTATTTGAATTAAATTTAGGACTTAATTCAACGCCATCAACACTTAAGCTTGATAATTTATTATTGCTACTACGGTTATCTTTTCTATTTACCGTAATTATATATGTTTTTTTATCTCCAGATGGAGCTGTTACAATTATACTAAATTTATTATTACCATAACCTAAATTCTTTGTACCAGTACCAGAAACACTAGCACCTTTATCTTCGACAGTAGCAGATATTTTTATACTTGTAACATTTGTATCTACAGATATATTATAATTTGTTGTATTTTTATTAAAATTAATACTTCCATTACTTACAGATAAACTACTTAAATTATTATTTGTACTAGGTGGATTGGTAATGTTAATGGTTTTTCTTGAAGATGAAATATTAACATATTTAGCATCTGCATCAGGTTGTTTACTTCCAGAATAAGATATTGTAGCATTACCAGTTGCTTTTGCTTTAAATGTAAATTTCATTACATTTTGTCTACCTTTTATAGTATTAGCTCCAAATCCACCTAATTTGTTACCTGCTAACTCAACAGTAAAAGGCGCTAAAGAAGTTGTTTTAACTAGTTCTAACTTATCAGTAGAATAACTAATATTTCCACCAAATGCAGCTAAACCACCATTTGCTCCACTTACGCTATTAACGTATAATACTACATCTATTGTTTTTCCAACATATACACTACTATTTCCACTTATTCCTGTTGTTGCAGTTCCATCTGCTTTAGCAGTTAGTACTGGAAACAAAAAAAGAAAGAAGGAAAGAATAAGAAAATTGATTTTTTTATTTAATATATTTTTCATATTCCTTACCTCCATTCATCATCGATTTGTTCTTTAGTTTCCTCTGAATTTAATTCATCATTTTGATTCATTTCTTCTTTTTGCTTTAGTTCTTTTTTTGCTTGATTCAAAGCATCTTGTTGCAATAACATCTTTAATTTTGAAGGATCTTTTGTTTTCATCGCTTCATGTATGGCATCAATTACTTCTCTTTTTGTAACTATTTCATCATATGGATCATATGGAAGATTATCCTCATAATCAGCGTCATACACATTAATTTTTGGCTCCGGTATAGATTTTGGGGTTGTATCCTTATTATCTATATCACTATTTTGATTATAATCACCATGGATTACATCATCATCTGAATTTTTAGAGCCAAAGTTAAATTCTGGTTTAACTTCTATAACTGGTGCGATTTTTGATTCTTGCTCTTTCTTTTTACGAGATAAAACTATTATTAGAATTATTAATAGTAATATTAAACTTAATAATCCTAACATAAATCCAAATTGTAGTGGAGTTAATCCAAACAATGTTGAATTAGAAGTTGCTGTTTTAGAAGCTTCTTTTACGACATCAATTGTATAATATTTAACAAAACCTTCTTTATCTGTAACTTTAATCAATACTGTATTGTGTCCTTCTTTTAAGTTTTCGTTTCCTATTATTTCTACTTTGCTATCACTGTTACTTGGTGTTGCTTTAATATCTATTTTATTTGTTTTTGAATCAACATTTGTAGTATATTCTAAAGTATTTGAATCAAATTTAGGATTTATTGAAGCACCATCTATTTCAATACCTTTTAAATCTGTTTCACTTGTTACAGTACTACGTGTTACATTTAATGAATAAATTCTTACACTACCATCTTCGGCTGTTACTTTAATTTCAACTACATTTACTTTTCCAACTTTAAAATCTTCATTTCCTGTTATTTCTACTTTTGATTTTGTATTATTTAAAATAGCTTTAATATCTAATTTTTCTACTTCATTTGGTACAGTTATATTATAATTATTTATATTTTTATCAAATTCTTGATCAGATTCATATGGTGAATTAATTATTAGTTTTTTTAAATAATTATCACTAGATTTAGTAGCTACAACTGTACTACTACTAGATACTTCTCTTTCTACATTTACAATATATGTATTAACACTACCATCCTCAGCAGTTACACGAATTGTAATTGTGTTATTTCCTTCTTTCCAATTTTTATTTCCAGAAATTGAAACAGTAGCATTTTTATCATTAGCAATAGCTGTTACATTTAGTGCTGTAATATTGTTTTTTACTTTCATTGAATAAGTTGTTACATTTTTTGAAAATGTAGGAGTTAGTGTATATCCACTTACATCCAATTTTTTTAATGTTGCATCACTACTTTTTTCAACCGTAGATTTACTTTCCTTTTCTATTTTAACTGTATAAGTTTTAACTGTTCCATCTTCTGCTGTTACTTTTATAGTAGCAGTTGTTGTATTCCCAGTTAAACTTATATTACCAAGCCCACTTACTTTAGCATTACTATTATTTACACTACCATCTAATTTTACAGTACTTACATCATTTGGTACCTTTATAGTATAACTAGTAGTATTTGGATTAAATGATGGGCTTAATGTATAACCACTTGCTGATAAACTTTTTAATGTTGCATCACTACTTTTAGTATTACCTGGATCTACAATTGTACTAGAATCATTTATAGTTATTGTTTTTGGAACAACTGTTGTTGAAAGTTTTGATGAAACATCGCTAAGTTTTGCATTAGTAAGACTTACCTGCGTTGTTCCTTTTTTCTTTGCCTTAAATGTTATAGTAAGCACTTGTGTTTTCGAAGTTATTCCATTTGATAATGTAGTATCTAAGCCGGCTATAATGTAATTTGCATTTGTGTTAATTTGAAATGCATATGGAGTTTGAATGCCTGTTGCAGATACATATTCTAAATAATTTGAATCAAATGTTAAATTACCACCTACACTTACTATTCCACCATCTATATTACTACCTCCTGTAACATACATTTTTATAGTAATATTGCTACCAACACTTACTGTTGAATTTCCATCGAATCCAACAGTAGCTGTTGCAGCTTTTGCGATTGACGTATAAAAGAATGTTGAAAGACTGATAATTAACGTCATTAATATTTTTGTACTTTTTTTATTTTTCATTCTTTACCTCCTAGTGTAATGATATTCTTCCTAAATAATGATTTAAAATCATTACTGAGTCAAATAAATCTATTTCTGTATCATCGTTTACATATGCTGCTTCTTTATATGCACCATCTAATAATGTACGAACTAAATAATGATTTAAGATTTTTACTGCATCAAATAAGTCTATTTCACCATCACCAGATGTATCACCTTTAATTACAATATATTTTCTATCTTTTTCTTCATTATCTATTATTAATTTAACTATCATTCCTGTAGCTAAGGTATCATTGTCATTTATTTTTCTTGTTTCATCAGAGGACCAAATCTCAAGATATTTATTTTCATTATCTAATTGATTTTTTAAGTCTAATCCAGTTATTCCAAGTTTAACAGTTTTTATATAACCATTAGCTATTTTATGACCAAAAACATTTGATGTTATTGTACTTGCAGGATCTGCTTCTTTTATGATAGTTACTTTATATGTTAGTACAGTACCATTTTGAGCTGTATTTAAAATTATTAATTCAGTTGTACCAGCATCAAGTGGAGAAATAGTTATTGTATGTGGAGATGTATATGTCACTCCATTTATTTTCATGATAGCTGTACTATCTGCAGTCATTGCAGTTACATCTATTGAAGAAACTGTTCTATCAACATTTACAGTATAAGCAAAAGTATTTTTGTTGAATGATAAATTTCCTTTACTTACTATTATGTTACTTAAATATGCATTTGTTGAAGCTGTTTTTGTATAAGTTATTTTATAATTTTTTACTGTTTTTCCATCTTCTGCTGTTACTTGAACAACTATAGCTGATGTACCCTCTATTTTTGGAATTGTTACAACATTGCTATCTTGTTTAATTCCATTTACTAAATAACTTATTTTTGATGTTCCCATATTAGCTGTTGCATTTACTGTAAGTTTATCTGTTTCAAACGGAATTTGTCCAATTGAATATTCTTCTTGATTCATTGTAAATTCCTTATCAAATTCATAACCATCTACACTTAATGAACTTAAATATGCATCATTTGAAGCTTGTTTATCTAATCTTTTAATTACTAAATTATAAGTTCTTGTTGTTGCGTTTTGAGCAGTTACTAATATACTAATTGAATTATTTCCTATATTTAAATCTGAAATAGTAACTGTTTTTGGAGTAAATGATGTAGCTCCGTTAACTGTTATTGTTGCGTTTTTATCTTCAGTTTCTAAAGTTAAGTCAACACTAGTAATTTCATTGTCAACAGTAATGTTATAATTTGGATTTGTTTTTATAAAGTCAATTGTACCAACTGATGAAACTAGTTTACTTAAATATGAGTTATCAGAAGCTACAATGTTATAACTAATATTATAAGTTTGTGTTGTAACTTTATCATTGGCTAGAACTTTAACTGAAATAGTTTTTGAGCCTAGAATTTCAGGTATATTAACTATATTACTTTCTTGTTTTACACCATCTACGTAATATTCAATGGTAGACAATGCGTTATTAGGTGTTGCATTAATTCTTAGTTGTGTTGTTCCATAAGGTAAATCTCCTATTGAGTAATTAAGTGTTGTTGAATAGAATGTTTTATCCAAAGGATATCCACTAACATTTAAATCACTTAACGTTGCATCATTACTTAGTGCTTCTACTATTGTGAAATTATATACCAATACAGTTCCATCTTCTGCTTGTGAAGTTATTATTACTTTTCCATCAGACAATTTATAATTTCCATTTCCTGTAATAGTAGTTGTTTTAACATTAGCAATTGCTTCTACCCTAAAATCTGTTTTTCCATAAGGGACAGTTAATACATAATCTTTATTATTTGGAGTAAATGTTGGAGATATTGTAGCACCAGTTAATTTAACTTCTTTAATAGTTGCATCACTAGATTTTGGTCTAATTACTTTAATTGTATATGTTTTAACATTTCCATTTTCTGCAGTTACCTTAATTATATAATAATTATCATTAGTTGTTGATAAAGAAATTTCTTCTGGTTTTTCTACTGTTGCATTACTATCCTCTGGTTCTGCTGTTACCTCAGATGCAAGTAATTTTTCTTTTATTGCATCAACGGTTACTTCATAGTCATAAATTTCACTATCAAATGTTGGAACTAAAACATATCCACTTACCGCTAGTAAACTTAAATTAGCATTATCATTTTTAGCTCTATTTATTTTAATTGTATATGTTTTCTTATCACCATTTTGTGCAGTTACAACTATATTAAATTCATTTAAACCTGTTTTTAATCCTTTTGTTCCTACACCTTCAATTGTAGCATCTTCATCTTCAGCAGTGGCAGATATATCAATACTAGTTTTTGAATATAATACATCATCTAATGTATATTCAAGTGTATCTTTATCAAAGTCTTTAACACTTATTCCATCTACTTTTAAGGTTGCTAAATTATTATTTAGTTTTTTAGCTCTAATAACATTTATTGTATAGTTTTGTTTTGCTCCAGATTCACTTTCAACTTCTATAGTAATTGTATTACTGCCTACATTTAATTGATGTGTACCTGTTCCAGATAATATTTTAGCTCTACTATCTGTTAAAGTAGCACCTATTTCTATTGAATCTATATCTCCTGCCACATTTACAGTATATGATGTTTTGTTAGAAGCAAAAGTAGGTGTTAATGTTCCTTCACTTACAGTAATATCTGAAAGTGTATTCACACTTGATTTTGTTCTAGTAATATTTAATATATATGTATTTGTTACTGATAAATCTTCACTTACAACTACTACTTCAACTCTTGTACTACTTTCAGTCATTGTATAATGACCAACGCCTGATGTTATATTAGCATGGCTTTCTGTTGTTACTCCGGAAACATTAAATTCAGTAGTTTCAACAGGTACGGTTACTGAATATTCAAGTGTATCTTTTGAAAAACTTGGATTAAATGAACCATTTGTTACTGTTAAACTATCTAATGTTGCAATATTTGATTTAGTTCTTGTTACTGACAAAATATAGTCTTTAACTGTTCCATCCTCTGCTGTTACTTTAATTGTTATATCATTTGTTGATGTAGTTAAAATAGGTGTTGTATCAAATGCTACAGTTGCTTTTTTATCACTAGATGTTATTGGATCATTTACATTAACGATTAAATTACTTGCATTGACTTCTTCTATATTGTTTGGTACTGTTACTTCATATTTTTTAGTTGAACTATTATATGTTGCTTTATTTCCAGATAAACTTATTTCTTTAATTCCTGCATCATCATTAAGTTTACGACTAACATGTATCACATAATCATGATATATGCTTGTATCATGTGCATAAACTGTAATGGTTATATCGTTATTTCCAGTATTAATTCTTACTAGTCCATCACCTGTTTTTGTAGCCAATTCATCATTTGGAGTTGCTACTATGTTAAGTTGATGTGTGTTATAAGGTAATTCAGATAAAGTGTATTCATCTTTTGTTGAAGTAAAATCTGATATAGTTACACCATTAATTGTTAAGTCTTTTAAAGTAATATCTTGTCTATGGTTTCTGGTAATATAAATTGTATAAGTTTTTACTGTTTTATTTTCAGCTTGAACTGATATTTCAATTTTATTTTGTTTATCAAATTCTAAATCAAATTGATTTGATAAATCTGTAGTTATTACTGCTTTATCTGTATCTTCAACAGTTGCTTCTATAAGAGCCTTATCTATAGTTCCAGGAACTGATATTTCATATGTTTGCTTTGATGAATTAAACCCTTCTATTGTTTGTCCATTAACTTTTAAGTCTGATAAATTTGCATTTGATGATTTTTGTCTTTCAACATTGACTGTATAAACAGTAGTTGTTCCGTCTTCTGCTGTTACAGTTAAAGTAATACTTTTTGATGATTCATTTGCTGGCATTGAGTGAACAGTATCATTTGATGGTACAACAGATGCTGTACTTGCTATATCTGCTTCTAAATTAAATTGTAATGTATCTACAGGTACTTCAATACGACAAGTATTATCACTATTCATTAAGCAATATCTGCTATCATCGTTTCCTATAATTAAAGTAACTTTATTTAAAGATGAATCATTTGAAGCTGTTCTAGTTACTTTTATTGAATATTCTTGTTCTGTACTATCTTCTGCAATAACTTTAAAGCGATAGTCATTAACTTCAGTAGTTAATAGAGTTAATGTTTGACTTTTTACTATTGTTGCATCACTTGGATAATCAAAGATTACATCGCTTGGGGTAAGGATAGTAACATCGTTTGGTACTGTTACTTCATAAATGCCAACATCTGTATTTTTTGCTTCTATGCCTTTAACTTTTAAATTTGATATCGAAGTATCATTATTTTTTTCTCTATATAAATTTAATACATATTCTGATTTGCCTATACCATTTTGAGCAGTTACTGTAATAACTATTTTGTTATTACCTGTTTTAAGTGACACTAATCCGTCACCTGATACTGTTGCATAGCTATTACTTTTTGTTGTTTCAATGTTAATACTATCTTTTTCAAAATTTACTGTTTTTAAATCATATTCTTTAGTATCTTTATTAAAGTTTTCTATGCTTACACCATCTATTTTTATATCATCTAGTGTTGAAATATCATATTGTTTTCTTGTTACATTAATAATATAAGATGCTGTATTTCCATTTTCTGCTTCTACTATAATTTCTATTTGGTTATTACCAAAATTCAAATTAGTATTACCAGTTATACTCTTAATTTTTCCATATAATGAATTAGGTATTGCATTAACATTAATTGAAGTTATATTACCCTCTACTTCTGCTGTATATGTTCTTGTTGCTGAATTAAATGAAGGTGTTAATGTTCCATTATCTATTATTAAAGATTTTAAACTATTATCTGATGATTTTGTTCTAGTTAAATCTATTGTATAAGTATTTACTGTTCCATCTTCAGATGTTACTACTACATAAACATTTTTAGTTTCTATTCCAAAGGTTTTTGATTGTGTATTAAGTGTTGCTGAAGAAGATGCCTCACCTTTTTCTAAATCATAAATTGATACCCTTGCTTTTCCTGTATCAAGTACAGTGGCACTTACTGTAATATCTGTAACAGTGGCATCATAATTATATGTATAAGCACCATTAAATGTTGAAGTAAATGCTGGAGACATTGTAGCTTGAGGAGAAGATGTTATAGTTAAACTAGATAATTTATTTTCATTTGATAATCTATATACTTTAATTTTATATTCTCTTGTTGATTTATCTTCTGCTGTTACTGTAATTGTGAAATTGTTTTCTCCAATATTTAAATTTACTGTTCCAATACCTGAAACACTTGCTTTTCCTGTGTCATCAACTAAACCATTTAATAACATTGATGATTTATTATTTGCTACTGTTCCTAAATCATATTCTTGTTTAGTTTTGTTAAAATTACTAACACTTACACCATCAACAGTTAAACTTTTTAAATAACTATTATCTGATGCTGCTTGTCGATTAATTGCTAAATTATAATTTTGAGATGTACAACTATTTCCTGGTACACTTGAGTATTTGCTTAAACAGTTTTCTGCTTTTACAACTAAAACTTTATTATTTGATAATGTTCCAGAATTAGATAGATTCCATGTTCCAAGTCCACTATCAACATAAGCATTGGCATGAGTAGGAGTTGCAGAAACTGATGTAGAAGTTATAGCATAAGGTATTGTTGTTGAATAACTATAAGTTCCACTAATTAAATTTCCAAAACTTATACCATTAGTTAAATTAATTGAAGAAAGTGTTGCATCATTTGATAATCTGTATACGTTTAATGTATAAACTTCAGTATTACCAAACTCGCTTGTTACTGTGATTGTAAAACTATTTTCTCCAACATTAATATTATTTTTTCCTAAAATACCACTTAATATTGAAGCCTTGCTATGATTTGCTGTTGCATTTAAGTTAATATATTCTATATCATTTGGAACTACAGCAGTATATGATTTATTATCCACACTTCCTGATACAAACGCAGGAGAAAGTGGATAAGTTGTAGAGCCATTTGTTACTGTTAATGTTCCAAGTGAAGCATCATGTGATAATGATTCACCTGGTATTTTTACATTCGCATCAGTAGTTGTAAATTCATATTGATTTCCATCAAAATCAGTCATATCATTATCTCCTGGTTTCTTTGAAAATTCAATAGGGATTGTTCCTGTAGCAGAATCATTTATTTTTAAGAAAAAATATAATAGTTCTGTTTCTGCTGTCAAAGGAACATCTTCACTATCAACAAATGAACCGCCTATTATTCCTGAAGTCGAATTATAGTTAAAACTTGTAGAGTAATTTGAATCCTCTGGCCAATATGTAGTTTGATAATATAAAAGACTTCCATTTGCTTTTACTATTGGTGTTAGAACATCGGTATCAATATTTAAACGAGTATTAATACTTGTTATTACTTTAGGACTACCTGGCGTATAATTTAAGATTGTTAAAATTACAGTTCCAGTATCTACTTCGTCACCTGTATTAATTACATATGATGAAAGTTTCCCTGAAACATAATCATTGTAGCAACTTTTATAATCCCTTTGTGTTGCAAATGAATTATATTTTGATCCATCACATTTAATCATTTTAATATTTAAGTTATGAGCCGTATCTGCCTTTGCATTTGTAAAACAAATTGTAATAAATAAAATAAAAAATGAACAGATATATTTAAAATACTTTTTATTATTTTTCATACCACGACAATCCTACCTTTACTATTCTATACAAGTATATCAATTTTTTCGTTTTTTTTCTACAAAATTCGCAAAAAAAATATAGAATTTTCATTATAAAATTAAAAAAAATATTTAATTTATAAAAAAGACTATTATTAATACATTGGTAAAAAATTATTAATATCTAAACTATATAAACAAAAAAGAATTTTAATCATCTAAAATTAAAATTCCTTTTATTTTTTGTTATAGAAATCATATAATTCTGTATTCAACGAACTAATTTTTCCTGATATATAGTTTTTAATTTTATTTATATCTGCAACAGTATTATATGTATCCATATTAATATCTGCAGCAGCTTTATCTATTTCATCAAACTCTATTTTAGCTGATATTTGATTTTTAGATTTATTTATATCTGCAACAGTAACATATCCGTCACCACTTATATCACCTTTAATTACTAATACAAGTTGATCATATACTGTTCCATTAATTGATAATTTAACTATATATCTTGTTTTAATATTAACATCATCAGAAATTATATCTGTTTCTGTACTATCATAAACTTGAAGATTACTTCGTTCATTCTTTAAATTATTTAAGAATTCATCGACTGTTGTATGTGGTTCCATACCTGTAATATATTCATAACCTTCTGTATCACGATTTATAATATAAGTATCAGTTTCTATCATTGGATTAATTACATGAACAGTTATAGTTTTAGTAAGTGCGGGATTTCTAGTTGAAGTAACTTTAATAGTTGTATCCCCTACTTTATTTGGTGTAATTAAACCATCTTTTGAAACACTTAATATAGATGTATCTTGTGGTACATAAGTCATTTCTTTATAATCAGTATTTTCAGGATTATACTTTATATCAATTTGATAATCATTTCCTATTGGTACATTGATTTCTAAATCAGTTTCAAATGAATTAATATCTGTTTTTTTATAAACTTCTATATTAACACTTTGTTGAGTAATTCCATCTTCTGCTATAACAGTTATAGTAATTATATTTTTACCTGGGAATAATTCAGTAACTCCATCTCCTATTACAACTGCGTCTGTTGATGCTGTCGTAACATCAAATGAAATATTCTTAACATCCCCTTCAACTTCTATTTTATAATCACCAATTTCAGAAGAGAATTTAGGATTAAGTGTACTTACTGATGGCTTTATATCAGTAATTGTAGCATCATGGCTTGCTTGTCTTACAATAGTAACCTCATAAGTATTAACTAATCCACTTTGTGATGTAACGTTAATAAACTTTGTAACACTTCCTACTGATAATTGATATGTTTCTAAGCCAGTTGCTGTAGCTCCATCGGATATTGTTCCTGATAAAGTTACATATTTTGTACCAATTGGTACATTTAACGTATAACTATTTACTTCAGAATCAAACTTAGGACTTATTTCACCAATATTTGTATTTAAAGTCAACAATTTATTTTCATCACTATTTGCACGTGTAATTGTAAGTTTATATACTCTTTCTGATTTTGTTGAACTAATAACTTTAATATATATGTCATTTGTTCCTGGTTTTAAATTAATTTGTGTTATATCTTTATATTCAACGTAAGAAGAATCAGATTTTATATATACCACGCTGGTAGAAAGTTCAGGTGTCGCTTTTAAATTAACAAAAGAAACTTCATTACCTACATCTAATGTATAATTTTGAATTGTTTTATCAAATTCTGGAACTATTTCATTTTTGCTTACAGATAATACACTCAAATATGTATTACTTGCTTCTTGTCTAATTGCGTCTATAGTATATGTAGTCCCTTCACCATTATAAGAAACTTTTACTATAATAATATTGTGACCCACTTCTAAATTATCATTTCCATATATATCAACTGTAGCATCTTCATTATGTTTAACGTAATTAATAGTTGCACTTTCATATTCATTTGGTATGTTTACAACATAATTAAATGTATTAGGATTGAATTTTGGATTTAATTCACCTTCTAAAACAGTTAAGTTTTCTAATAAAGTTTGTTGTAATTCATTTTCTTTTCTAGTAACATTTACAAAATATGTTTTTATTGTTCCATCTTCTGCTGTTACAGTAACTGATAATTTATTTGTACCTTCAACCAAATCATAAGTTTGATTTCCACTAACAGTAGCTTTTTCTGACTCCGCTATTCCATTTAATGTAATAGAATCAACATAATTTTCAACTTCTACTGTATATGAAGTAGTGTCTTTATCAAATGGTGGTACCAACTCACCATTATTTATTGTTAAACTTTGTAAGTTAGCATTACTATCTTTTTTCTTAGTTACAACAACAGTATAAACTTTTGTTGTTCCATCTTCTGCTGTTACAGTAAGTTTAACAGTTAAATCATTGTCGGTAAGTTTATAAATTCCATTTCCTGTAATTTTGGCTGTGGTATCTTCTCTAACACCAATAATTTGTATTGTATTAACATTGTTTTCTACGTGATAAATATAATTATATTTATCTTTATCAAATTCAAAATCTTTTTCTGGGAATGTTACAATATCGCTTAAATAAGCATTGCTGGAAGCTTTTTTTGTAACAATTACTGTATACTCTAAACTTGTTTTTCCATCTTGAGCAACCGTAGTTATTGTTACAGTATTTTCACCTATTTTTAAGTTTTTATTACCTGTAATTGTATATGTTGCTTTTTCATCCATCATAACAACAGACTCATTAATAGATGTTACTTTACTATCAACTTCCATTGCATATGCATTTTTATTTTTATCAAATGTTGGTGAAAGTGTTCCATAATCAAATGATAATGACTTAATTCTTGCTTCATTTGGACCAGCTTTATAAACATCTAATTGATAATTTCTAATATTTCCTTCATAATTTGTTACTCTAATAACAAATGGATTTTTACCAGAATCTACGTTTAACATTATTTTAGGATCACTTACAGTCATATCAACTGTTGTTGTTGATGTAGAACCTAACTTGTAAACTTCTACTTTGGTATATAAAGGTTCTTCAGCCTTCAAATGAAGGTTTATTCTTTTTACATCTTTTCCTACTTCAGTTGTATAATTCATCATTCCTATATTAAATATTGGATCTAATGTTCCTTCATCCATATACATATCTGTTAAACGATTACTTGCAACAGGTTTTTGCATTCTTGTTGCATGAATAATATAAGTTTTCTTATCCCCATTTTCAGCTGTAACTATTACTTCTATATCTTTTGTTATTTCAACCTCAAGATTAGTATTATTTTTTATTTCTACAGTTGCTTCCTTAGAATTTGTTTCATAAATTATTGTTGCACTTTCATATTCAAAAGGAATATTTACACTATATTCTAAAGTGTCTGGATCAAATATTGGCGTTATTACTCCTTCGGCAACTTGTAAGTTTTTAAGTAAATTATCAGAAGATTTTTCTCTATTTATATGTATTACATAATTAATACTTCCTTTATCTAAATAACTTACCGTAAGAGTTATATCATTGTTTCCAGTATTAAGTTCATATTCTCCTAACCCAGAAATATCGTTTAATGTTTCTTTTAAAGTGGCGCTAACTAACACATCTTTTACTTCATTTCCAACAGAAACATTATATTCAAATACATCATTACTATAATTTGGAGTGATTGGATAAATCGTACCATCATGACTAACAGTTAAATCTAATAATTCGAAATCGAACTCTCGATTAATAGTTACTTGATAAGTATTAATACTTCCATTTTCACTTGTAACAATTATAGGTATTATATTTTCACCATACTCTAATATATAACTTCCGTTACCTGTAATATTTTGCATTACTTGTCCTTTTACCGTTGATATAGTAACTTCACTTATTGTTGATGAAACATTAACTGTATAATTATTTACTAAACTATCAAATGACGGTGTTACAGCATGAATTGTTTCTACTCCATTTTTTGTAGATTTTACAGTTATTCCATTTAATAAATTATTTTCACTTGGTTTTCTAGTAGCATGAATATTATATGTTTTACCACGTGTTTTATCACCTGATAATACTACTACTTTGACTATATTTTCACCTGTTACGAAGTTAGAATTTCCTGATATATATACAGTTTGTTCTGGAGATTCTTTTTCATAAATAATATCTAATGAATTAACCGTACTATCAATTTCAATATAATAATCTAAAACATTTTTTGAGAAACTTGGAGTTAATTCATAGCCCTTAACCTTTAAATTTGCAAGATTAACATTATCGCTTTGTTTTCTTATAATACTTAAAGTATAAGTTGCAGAATCACCAGTTTCTGGAGTAACAATTATATTAAATGTATTCAACCCTTGTTCAATGTCAAATTCACCATTTCCAGTTACTGTTGTATGAGTTGTATCAAATGCAGTTCCCTCAATTTTGATTTTACTGACTTCACTATCTACTTCTAAGACATAATCAAATTTATATTTATTAAATACTTGTAATAAATCTGCAGTATCCCCTGATGAAACTGTTAAGCTTGCAAGTAGATTACTATAAGCTTCATTCCTATATGCATGTATAATATAGTCTCTTTCATTACATCCTTTTCTTGTTTTAACTGTACTTGAACAACTTTCTGATTCTGTATGAACAATTATATCGTTTCTTCCAAAGTATAATACTTTTGCACCTTTTATTGTGATATTTTGATTTTCATTTTTCTTCTCAAATTCTAATTCATATTTACCACTTTCTATAGCATTGAATTCAACATTGTATTCATATAAATTTTCATCAAATTCAGTTATATCATACTCTGGTGTTTTAAATGAAATTCCTGCTATGTTAGGATCAGAATTTGCTTCTCTATATACTGTTAAAGTATAATCAAAAATTTCATCCAATGAATTTTTAACCCTAATTATTATTTTATTTTCACCAACTTTTAAATCTTCATTTCCTATTATTTCATAGTTTTGAAGATCATTTTTTGGTGTAACAATAATATTTTCTAAACTAGTTAATTCATTTGGAATATATATTTCATAATCTGTTACATCTTCATTAAATACTTTATCTAGTGTACAAATATCTGTACAATCATCATCTTCATTAAATTTAACTTCTATATTTGATAATTTTAATTCACGTGTTTTTCTACGAGCTAATTGAACTGTGTATAAAGCAACATCTCCATTTTCTGCTGTTACAATAAATTTATATGGATTATCATAAGAAATCTTTTGTGGCAATATTACATTATGAGTAGCATATTCATTACTCAAAGTAATACTCTCTAATGTTGCACTTGTATCTGTATCAAAGATATCATATGTAAATATATTATCTTTGTGTTTAAGTTCAGTTTGATTTACAACTACACTTTCAACATTATTATTTGTAGATAATTCAGGTAGTACTGATATGTGGTAGTATTTTTGAACTACACCATCACCTGCTGTTACTGTTATTGTGTAAATATTGTTTGGTTTTGTAAAGTCAATATCTAACTTGTTATCTAGCGAAATAATTGCATTTTTATCAGATAAAGTATATAAAATTTCTTCTCTTGTTAATGTCTTCTTTGTTCTTGGAACACGAATTGTATAGTCAGTTTCTTCTGGATCATAAGTTTCTTCAAATGGATAATTCTTTACACTTAAAGAACTTAATGTAGCATCAGCACTATCACTACGAGTGATATTTATAGTATAAGTTTTTTCTTCTTTATTTTGTGCTCTAACTACAACATCTATCTTATTACTACCATATTCCAAATTAAATGGTTGACTTAAATCAGTTATAATAGTAGCTTTTTTATCTGCAAGTGTAGCTGAGATCATTACTTGATTCATTGTACCTAATACAGTTTTATCATATTCTAAAACTTGTGATGAAAAATTTGGTAATGAAACATAATTAACTTTTAGATCCAATAAATCATTATTTGATGATTCAGCTCTGTTTACATTTACAGTATATGTATCTTCAGTTTCATCTTCTGCTGTTACTATTAATGATATTGTCTTACCATTATCTTCTTCATCAAAAATATGACTAGAAGGGTTAGAAGGATTTACAGTTGCACCTTCTGGTAATGTAGCATTCAAAGTAAAGTTTGATGTATTACTAGGAAGAGTTACATTACATGATTTCGTTGTTTGATCCATAACACATTTATATGTATTTCCTAAAGTATCAATATTTACTTCTGTTATGATAGTATTACTTGATTTTTCTCTTGTTACATTTAATGTGTATTTTGACTCAGTTGTTCCATCTTCTGATTTAGAAGTTATTACATACTGTGTTACATTTCCTGAATTTAAATTAATTTCTGGGAATGTTACTACACTATCTGGATCAATAGTTGTATAAGTAAATGACTCTTTATTAAGTTTGCTAATATTATTTGGAACTGTTACTGAATATTCAAGCGTGTCACTATCAAATAAAGGAGTTAATGTATTTCCAATCAAATCTAAGTTTGATAATCTTGATTCATTAGACAATGGTTTCCTGATTTTTACATTATAAACTCTTTTTTCTCCTCTACTAGATGTAACAGTTATAGGAACAAGTAAATATTTTGCATTTGCATCAAAATTATAATCACCATTTCCCTCAACTGTCGATATAGAAACTTCTGGTGTTGATAGAACATTGCATGAAGTAGTTGAACTATCTGTAAATACAATATACTCATTTATTGTTCTATCAAATGCAGGTTCTAAATTACCACAACTTACATTTAAAGTTGATAGATAATTGTTTATTAGATCTTCACTGCTAATAGTTAAAGTGTAAGTTTTTTCATCCCCATTTTCTGCTTCTACTATAACTGTAATAGTTGGATTAGATGAAACATCAGGAATTGAAACACTATTTTCAAAACTATTTATTTCACTAACAACTTGTTCTGAATTATTTATCATAATACTTTTGATTTTTGAAGTATTTTTTAATGTTTTTAATTTTAAACTAGCTTGTTGTAAACCATTTGGAACAAATACTTCGTATTCTGTTTTATCTTTATCAAAAACAGGATTAAAATCATAATTATTTAATTCAAATGTACTTAACCTAGGATCAGTAGAAACTATTTTTGTTACAACAATTGTATATGTATTTGTAACTTTTAAATCTTCGCTTGTTACCTTTATTGTTACTGTTGATGTACTATCATTACTAAAATTACTATTACCAGAAATTGTATAAGTTGAGTATGGATCAGTTAAAACTATATTTTCTAAATTCAAACTTGTTTCATCTGTTGTAATTGTATAATCAAAATTATTTTTATTAAATATTGGAGTTACATCTATACCTAAACTATCAATAGTAGCAATATCTTTAGCACTTCTATCAACTATAAGATTGTATGTTGTAGTTGTACCATTTTCTGCTTCTACTATTATCATATATATATTTTGTCCGGTTGTAAGTTCAACCTCATTTGATACTACATCACCATTTATATCATAAATTTTATATGAAGAATATTTACTGCTTAAAGTTGGTGTAATAGTAATCTTATGTTCTTTAGTACTTAAAGTATATTGATAACTGTCTGATGAAAAAGTTTCATTAATTCCTTCACTTGTTGTTAAATTAGATAATTTCGAATCACTATTTTTGTTATTTGTAATAGTTATTTTATATGTTCTAACATTACCATTTTGAGCAGTTACATTTATGAAAAAAACATTTTCTCCTAGTTTAAGATTTTGTGGAAAACTAGTAATAATATTTCCATCTACATCGGTAATATTATAAACTGCATTTTTACTTTCCAATGTTGCATTTATAGAAATTTGCTTATCTTCTGTAGTTTTTGTATATTCTAATGTTTCTTTATCAAATGTTTCATTAAATCCTACATTTGTTGTTATACTAGCTAAATAATTATTATCATCTAAAACACGATTAGCATGAATTGTATATTCTCTAGTATCACCAGACTCACTAGTAACCAAAATTTTGATATCATTTATTCCTTCTTTTAAATTAAGGTCTCCCTCTATTTTTACAGTTGCATATTTATTATTAGCAATTGCAGTTATATCAATTTTTTTATCAAATGTATCTAAATTATATTCTAATTGTTCTGGATCAAAACTTGGTGTTAAAGTATTATCTTTTACTTCTAATGTTTTTAATGTGTTATCATTACTTAATTCTCTTGTCACATTTAATGTATATATTCTTTCATTTCCTGTTTCACTTGTTACTTTTATTGTTACTACATTTAAACCAGCTACAAGTGATTTAGCATTTTCGCTTATTTCAACTTTTGCATATTTGTTTGTTGGAATTGCAGTTATATCAAGAGTACGATCGTTTGTTGTAAAACTATAATCTAGTGTATCAGAATTAAAACTTGGTGTTAGGTTATTGTCTTTTACAATTAGTGTACTAAGAGAATTATCATCAGATTTTTCCCTAGTTATAATAAGAGTGTACGTTCTAACAGTACCATCCTCTGCTGTTACAGTTATAACATTATTAGAAGGATTTTCTGTCAATAAATTTATATTTTTAACATATACACTACTATTTCCTATTTTAGCACGTTTGTTTCCATCAGCTGTTGCTGTTAGCAATACATTTGGAACTTCATTTGGAAGAGTTAATGTGTAATTGTCGTATAATGGATCGAAATTTGGAGTCAATTTATAAATTTCGCTTCCATTTGTTACTAATAATGATTGTAAATAATTATCTGTATATCCTGCACGATTTACTATAATTTTGTAATCACAAGTTGAACCATCTTCTGCTGTTACACGAACTATAATTTCATTTTTTCCAGCTTGTAAATTATTATAATTTCCAATTATTGTATATTTTGATGTATCAGCTGATGGAACTGCATTGATTGTTAATTTTTCTGTTTCACCTGTTATATACATGTAATATACAAATTTTGTTGTTTCAAAAGGTTCTGTTAAATTTGCTTCATCTACAGTTAAACTAGATAATAATGTATTTGCATTTGCTTTTCTATTTATTATAAAAGTATAAGTCAACTTACTTCCATCTTGTGCGGTTACAACTACATTAATTGTATTAGCACCTACATTTAAGTTATATTCGTCTAATCCAGTTACTGTTGCAAGTAATGGATCTTCTAAAATACCTGACAATGATATTTTTGAAACTGAATTCTCAACTACCATGTTATATTTCAAATTCATCTTATTAAAAGTTGAGGTAATTTCTAGTTCTTTAATATTTTCTGAATCTGTAATATCATTTATTGTAAGTTCTTTTAAGAAAGCATTATTACTTTCTAATCTGTTAACATGAACATTATATTGCTTTTGATTTCCATTTGCAGCAGTTACAGTTATTGTAATTGTATTTTCACCATACTGTAAATCGGATGAATCTATTTTTACAGTTGCATTTTCATCATCCGCAATTGCTTCTAATTCTACACGCTCTGTTTCATTTGGAACAGTTACATAATAATCAGTTATATTATATGAATAGTTTATTTCATATTCTGGTGAAATCATTCTTAAAACTTTTAAATCTGCATTTCCATCCATATCACGGTAAATGTTGTAATTCCATGACGTTATATGATTTTTATCTTCACTTGTAACGTCTACTTGGAATTTATTATTTCCACCAGACAATTCATACAAACCATCACCATTTACAGTTTGAAAATAGTGAGCTTTATCAACAACCATAACAATTTCTCTAATTGTATATGGAACTTTAACATTATATGTATTAATTTCAGGATCAAATTTATAATCACATGCACCATCTAAAGTTGCACAATACTCTTCTATTAATCCATTTATGAAAATATTTTTTGGAGTTGCATTTGTATCTGCATCTCTTGTAACAATAACTTTATATGTCTTTGTATATCCATTTTCTGCTGTTACTACTAAAGGAATTTCTGTTGTTCCACTTTCTATTGTATAATTTCCATTTCCTACAACACTTGCTTTACTATCAGCAGGAACACCTTCAATATTAATTTCAACTTCATCTGAATTTAGTTTTAAATAATATGTATCAACATTATAATCCCATTCTGGTGTCATAACACCTTTATTAGATATAATTCCATCTAAGAAATTATTTTCACTTTGTTGATATGGAATAGTTACTTTAACATAACCATTTCCAGAATGTCCTGTTTCCATTGTACCAGTTGGTGATTTAAAATAATTTGAACCACTAACTGTATTAGCATTTGTTAAATAATACTTGCTATCAAGTAACCATTCTTTTGCGTTTTCAATTACATAGGCAGTTTCAGAAGTATATATAAATCCTGATCCACCTCCACCACCATTTGACCAACCACTTGTTGCTCCAGAGCCACCGCCGTACCAGCCGCCGCCGCCTCCACCTCCAAAGTAGTTTCCGCCACTAGTTGGTGCATTTGCGCCTATACCAAATTTTCCTATTGTACCAATTGCTTTATTATATTTTCCGTATGTTCCTCCGTCTGTTTGAGTACCTCCACCAGCTTGAGTTCCACAAGATCCACTTGCACTTGAACCTCCACCGTTAAGTCCTCCTCCAACAGCTCCAGCAGCACAGCCATCTGAACCATGACCGCCTCCACCTCCGGCTACAATTACACGACTATATAATGAATCAGTTCCAATACGTATATCGGATGCTCCTCCACCTTTTCCTACACGTGAAGAACCACCACCATTAAATCCTCCATTTGCTCCACTACCACCAGCGTAAGCATAAAGGATTGTTCCTTTTTCTAAATAGACTGTTCCATATGAGTAACCTCCACGGCCACCTCCGGCTCCTCCTTGAGCTCCCCATACTTCTAATAAATATTCATGGTCATATGGAATTATTATTGTTTGAACGTTACCATTATATCCTAGATTTTTTTCATATCCACTTACAGTAACTCTTTTTGCATGTAAAGTATAAGTTGTAGGATCAACATGTGGTTCTGTTACTGTAATAATGATATCAAATTTATCTGATTGAATATATCCATCACCAGACACAGTAGCTTTTGCTTCTCCATCGTAAAGTTCAACTAGTGTATCAATTGAAGCTATATGACTCTCAAATTCAATATCAAATTCTGTTTTATCATCAGTTATTGGGAAATCTATTACTGACCCACCACTACTATTAAATGTTAGTTTTTTTATTTTGCTAGAATGAGGTAAGTTAATATTTAATGTATAAATTTTTGTACTTGTACCTGTTTCATTTGTTACTGAAATAGGTATGCTGTAAGAATTATTTTTATTAGATATATGTCCAATATTTGTGATGATTTGATCTGATGATCCTTTATCAACAGTTAAATTATATTCGTCCATATAGTATGGTAAATTAACATTATATGTATATGTGTTCTTATCGAACGAAACATCTGAAAATTCAGATATAGAATGTTCATCAAAATATATATTATTTAAATAATCTATATCATTTGCTTCACGATAAATGTGATAACTAAATACTTCAACAGCACCATTTATATATGTAATTGTTATATTAAATGTGTTATCACCGACATGAATTTCTCTAGTTCCATCACCTTCTACACTTAAAATTGAATCACTGTCTGTAACTTTAAAAGTTACTAAAGATGAATCGTTACTATCCAATGTACCAGTGTAATCTTTTACATCATAATCAAATTTTTTATCCAAAGTGACATTGTCACTAACAATAATATCAAAATCGTATGATAATGAGAAAGATATTTTTACAAATCCATTTCCTTCATGTCCTGTTTCTGTTCCACCTGTTGTATTTGGGAACGAAGTATTTCCAGCTTTTGTTGAAGCTTCCATTAAATATTGGCTAGGTAATAATAGGTATTCACTTGGAACGGTTGTAGAATTAGCACTAGTCCAGACAAATCCTGAACCACCACCGCCACCTTTATCATCATCAACAGAGCCATCTACACCAGCTCCTCCACCGCCGTACCAGCCACCGCCGCCACCGCCGCCGTAGCCTCCATTTGCAGCTATACCTGAGCCACCTTGTCCAAATGTTCCATAATTATTTCCAGCTTTTATTTGCGATGCACCTTCAGCTCCTGATCCATAGCTTCCAGCTCCAACACCACCAGTTGAGCCTCCACCGACTCCACCAGTATTTTGTGGTGCTCCTACTGAACCGCCACCACCAGCGACTATTAAACGGTTATATAAAGATTGACCACCTATACGTATATCAGATGCTCCTCCACCATAGATAGTTCCGTACCCAGCTTTGCCACCGCCATTCCATCCACCAGCATTACCGGAGCTTCCAACATATACATAAAGTATTTGCCCTTTATTTAAAAATATTTGTCCTGTAGAATATCCACCTTTTCCACCGTTATTATTTCCACGATGTCCACCTTGTGCTCCCCATGCTTCTAATGTATAAATACCTGCCGCTGGGGCAACAAACTTTTGTGGAAGACCATTGTATACATAACCATATGAACCAGTTGTTCCACTCATTAAATAATCACTTTGTTTATGAAATGTTATTTTATAATTAACTGTTAAACCTGTAATATCATTTTTTACATCTACACTATAAACATATTGTTTTTCATTTGTAATATCATAACTTCCAGTGTAGCTTTCAACCATTGAATAACCTTCATTTAGTTGAAAATTAACATTTATTTTTTTTACACTATCCAAAACTGAAATATGATATTCATATATTGTATAATCAAAATCTATTGGAATTTCACCATCATTAATAGTTATACCGCTTACACCATTAATTAATTTTGGGCTGATTCTAACATATCCATTTCCTGTATGACCAGTTTCTGTTACTCCACTCGGATTTTTAAAGCTTACATTACCATTGGATAAAATGGCGTTGCTTAAATAATTTTTATCTGTTACTAAATATCCTTCTGGCACATATTTACTATTCTCACTAGTAAAGGCAAAGTTAGATCCTCCACCCCCACCTTTATCATCATCAGCAGAGCTATCTGGATTAGCTCCTCCACCGCCATACCAGCCGCCTCCACCGGCACCGCCATAGCCACCGCTTCCAAAAGCGCCGTTTCCGCCATACCCAAAGCCAGCTCTATAAGAACCTGCAGCATTAATTGCACCAGCAGTACCTCCAGTACCACAACCATTATCAGCACTTAGCCCTGCAGCAGCACCAGATATATTACTAGCACCTACTGAGCCACCACCACCAGCCACTAATATTCTATTATAAAGTGAATTTCCACCAAAGCGAATGTCTGTAGCTCCTCCACCATACATGTTAGTAGTTTCACTCCATACACCACCTGTTGAGTAATATCCGTTAGTGTGTCCTCCACCATTCCAGCCTTTTGTTTTTCCATCTTGTGAAAGAGTAGAGCCGCTTCCACCAACGTATATATAAAGAACTTCTCCTTTTACTAGATACATATCTGCTTTAGCGTACCCACCTTTTCCACCATTATTAGATCCTCTGTGTCCCCCTTGGGCTCCCCATGTTTCTAATGTATAAATGCCAGTTGCCGGAACATAGAATTTTTCATAGTTTCCAGTGTAAGAATATCCATAAGATACTACATCACGATTTTCTAAATACGCATTTTGCTTTTTTACATTTACAGTATAGACTTGAACGACTCCTGTTTCTTCATCAGTTAAAGTTATTGTATTTGTTACTGATAAATTATTAGTCATATCAGTGCTTCTATTTGATTGTGTTAAAGTATAACCATCTTCTGTTGAAATATTAAATCTAATATTTTCAATATCATTATCTACTGTTAAATTATATTCATATAAATTGTATTTATAATCAATTGGTACATTTCCACGATTGATTTCAAAATTAGTTATTCCATCAAGTTCTAAAGCAGTTATTTTGGCATATCCATCTCCTGCTCTTGAACCTGTTGAATAATTAACATTTGTCATATAATAATCGGGGGAAACTGAATAACCAGTTGGAACATATTGTTTAGTTTGAGTGTTCCAAGTAAAACTTGAACCGCCTCCACCTCCACGATCATCATCAACAGAGCCATCAGGAGTAGATCCACCTCCACCATACCAGCCACCTCCACCGGCACCAGCATGGCCTCCTGAACCTGATGTTCCACTTCCGCCAAAGCCAAACCCTGCACGAAGAGAACCAGCACCAGACAATGTTGCTCCTACACCACCAGTTCCACATCCAGAAGAAGAACCCCCAGTTAATCCGCCAGCACCACCAACTTTATCGTTAGCACCTACGGTTCCTCCTCCACCGGCTACTATTAATCTTGATTTTAAACTAGCTTCATTATCCCAAGCACCATTTACAAATCTAATGTCTGTAGCTCCTCCACCATACGTTTTTAAAGTTGGCTGAGCTCCTCCACCATTATATCCTCCATGTGTTTTTCCTGAACCACCGACATATATATATAAAATATCTCCACGTTTTAAATATACTTCACCAGTTGTATATCCACCTTTTCCACCGTTATTAGCACCACGGTCGCCTCCTTGTGCTCCCCATGTTTCTAATTTATATATACCACTTCGTGGTACAACAAATGTTTGATAATCTCCACTATATTCAAATTCATATGTTGGACCTGCAGCATTTACTTTAGTTATCATAAATGGACATGCAAAAAAGAATATTAACGCAAGCGCTAATATAAACTTTATAGTAAATTTTTTTTCATTTTTTTTAGTTTCTACCATACTATCATCGTCCATCTTACTATCATAATAATTATATAATATTTTTTAAATTTTGTCATCATGCAATAGATATATTTTTTAAAAAAAAGTACTTTTTCAAGCACCTATTTTTCACTTTCAAAACCACAATCTAATATTACATCAATACTATAATCTGTTTTTCCATATGGTTCTTTTGGATAAATTACTACCATTGAAGTATTTTTATTACATTCTTCATTAGTTTCTTTATTAATAAAAGGGTTATTTTCATCCGTAGTTTCTGTTTTTTTAGAACGAAGCATATTGTCTAAACTAACTTTTATTCCAATATCTTTGTATTTTTCTAAAAAGACTTTTCTCTCAGTTTCATTTTTTCCTATTTGATTGTAATAAAAATCTTCATAGAATTGAACCCCCATTTCTTTAAGTGATTGGGTTAATTGTTCTGAATTGCTTATTGTTTTTTTCTTAAGTGTGAATATTAAAAATATTGATAGAACAACAGCTATTATTATTACACCTGAAATTATACAATTTTTAATTAATTTTGAATTATTTTTGTCTTTCATACAACATTACCTACCTTGGATTTAATTATATCACAAATAAAAATTATTAGATAGATTTTTTATAAATAAAAATAAATTTAATCTCAAAATAAAATATTTTTATATTTATAAGGTTTTCCACAGCAAAAAAGTGCACAGCACTTTATTCTACAAATTCAACTGGTTTTTGATCTAATCTATCTAAATAAAAATCGTTTAAATATTTCTTGCTTCTATTTGTCATTACATCATTTATTGGAATCAATGTATAATCCTTTAAAACTACATAATCATAAGTAAAAGTTAAAACATCATCATAAAACTTGGTTAATAAATCTATTTTCATAGTAGTTGTATATACATTTCCATTTTCTGAATAATCAATTAATTCATAAAATCCTTTATCTGTTTTTACTATTCTGTCATTATAAATATGTAATATTTTTTCTTCTTCATAATTGCCATTTACTTTATAAGTAGTTGCAGGAACTGTTCTTTTCTCGGTAAAATGATAATATTCTTCTACTATTTTATAGATTATATTATCTTTTACATAAAATAGATTGCATCGCATATCATAATTTCTAGTAAGATTATGCGCCACCGAATATAAATCAGTATTTGTATCTTTGAATTTATATATAGAATTTTCAAACATTTCATATCCTTCTTTTACTTTATTATCTACATTATCATCATAAATTACATATTTTTTACCTGTATCGTCATAAAAGTATATATCTGAGCCATATGGAATGCCTATATTTGTTACTTTAATATTTTCTGGAATATCATACACCTTTTTGTAACTAACTTCATCTATTTTTAGTTTTTCTGGGTCGTAAATGTAAGCTTTGTTATTAGATATAAATGCATAATTTATAAAATAAGAGTCTTCATTTAAAACTTCTCCACCTGCAAAAGTATAATAATTTGCCTCTTGCTTTGTTTTACCATTTTTCTTAAGTACAGCTTCAAGCAAGTTGACTGGTTCTGTATCTGTTTTATCAGTTAATTCAGGTGTTTCTGTTGTTTTTGTATTATTTTTATTAAATAACACAAAACATAAAATACCAACTAATAATATAAATATGATAATACAAATTAAAATAATTTTTTTATTTTTCATATTTCACCTATTTTTCAATATATCCACTTGTTTTTTCTGTATACATATTATCAGTTATTGATTTATATCTTTCACCTTTATAATCATCGGTAAAACCATTGTAGGCTTTATATATATCACCATTTTCAGTATCATAAACTCTTTCATAACCTAATGTTGCATCACTTTGTTTTTGACTCATTATATCATAAGTTTTACTTCTGTTTTCCCAAGCATTCATATATGAATCAAAAGCTTTTTGTACACTAGCGCTTAATTCTAATGCTTGTTTAGTTTGGGCATTACCATCATCTATAGTTTTTTGAACATAAGAACTATTAAAGTCTATTGAATTAATTGATTGTAATAAAATATCTTTATAATCTATAAATTTATCTTTTGCAGATGTAATGGCCATTATGTCATATACCATATAATAAGCTGTATCTACACCACCCATATAATTATTACAAAAATTAACCACGGAAGCTAAAAACATACCTTCTGCTTCTTTATTATTTTTATCATTAAATGTAGCTCTTAAAACTTTGCTGTCCAAAGCAACACTTTTCATAGACGCACTAGATTCAAATTCTTCTAATTTGTTAAAGTTGTTAATAGTTGGAAAATTTATTGTTGAAAAACTTGGATCAATTGATTTAATAAACGTAAAAATTTCATTAAATTTTTGGTAAAAACCTTCTGTCGTTGGATTATCTAAAACTACTGCATCGGCAAATAATTTATATTGAGAATTATATCCACTCATACTATAATAATTTTGCCAAGATGATTTCGACGCATTATTTTTTAGTAATGGTTGTACCTTCAACATTAAAAATATTTGATTTCTATCATCATTAGGATCATATACTCTTATTGCGTAATATATACCACTACCACCTGTTTCAACTACCCATCCTTTAGGTTTTTTCATAGTAAACGTATTATTTGTGTATTCCTCTAAAGTTATTTCACTTACTTCATTTTTAACTATTTTCACTTTTTCTTTTTTATCAGTTTTATCAGAAGGATTTAACCCTCCCATACTTACACCAGCTTTCTTAGTAAGTTTAATAGTAATGAATGCAGAAATAATTAATACTACAAATATTACTATAATGATTATTATTTTTGTTTTACTTTTCATGATATCTCCCTCCTTATTTATATTATTATAATTAAAATATATTTTTATAACAACTCACTTGTCACTTAAATCAATGTTTTTGCAGACAACTTTTTTGTTATTTTTAAATATATAGTATAATATATATGAGGTGTCAAAAATGTTTTTTAAAGATTTACTTAATAATTACTTAAGAGAATTAAACTGTACTTCAAAAGAATTATCTATTATCAGAAGCTGTTATAAGTAGATATCGTAGTGGTCAAAGAATTCCTAAAGAAAACAGTATACAAATAAATAATCTAATAAATGCTCTATACAATATTTCGTTAAAAAAAAATATTAAACTTAATAAAAAAGAAATTAAAGAGAAACTTATAAATTCTATTAATGAATATAATTATTTTAATTACGAAAATTTTAATAATTTAATATCTACAATGAATATCAATATAAACGAAATGTCAAAATATATTGCATTTGATTCTTCACATATTTCAAGAATTAGATATGGAAAAACAAAACCATCGGATTCAGAAGATTTCAGTAAAAGAATTTGTAACTATATATTTGAAAAATATAACAACAAAGATAGCATTCAAAAATTATCAATAATACTTGAATGTGATGCAACAGATTTAAAAAAAATATGTAATTCATTATATAATTGGCTTACAAAACAATCAAAAAGCAACACTCAAATAAATGATTTTTTGAATAAACTTGATAGTTTCGATTTAAATGATTATATTAAAGCTATAAAATTTGACAAATTAAAAGTTCCAAATATACCTTTTTATAGATCAAAAACAAGAAATTATTATGGTATTGAAGAAATGAAAAATGGAGAATTAGATTTCTTTAAAGCTACTGTTTTATCTAAATCTAAGGAAGATATCTTTATGTGTAGTGACATGCCTATGGAAGATATGGCTAAGGATATAAATTTTGGTAAAAAATGGATGTTTGCAATTGCTATGAGTTTAAAAAAAGGATTACATTTAAATATAATTCATAATTTAGATAGACCATTTAAAGAAATGATGCTAGGACTTGAAAGTTGGATTCCAATTTATATGACTGGTCAAATATCACCATTCTATTTAAAAGATAGCAAAAATAATATATATAATCATCTAAATTATACTTCTGGTACAGTTGCACTTTATGGTGAATGTATAAATGGATTTCACAATAAAGGTAAATATTATTTAACTAATAAGAAAGAAGAAGTAAACTATTATAAAGAAAAAGCAAATTTGTTATTGAAAAAAGCATCTCCTCTTATGGAAATATATAACGAATTTGATAAAAATACATTTAAAGCATTTTTATTAAATGATGCAAAATTAAATGGAGAAAGGAGAAGATTTTTACATTCTTTACCTTTATTTACTATTGACGATAAATTATTAAAAAAAATATTAAATGATAATAAAATTCCTAAGGAAGATATAAATGTTATTTTAAAATATAAAAAAGATGAAGAAATAAATATCAATTTAATTTTAAAAAGTAATATAATTACTGATAATATATTTGTAAAAACAAAAGAAGAATTTAGTAATTCAAATATTTATTTGTCACTTGAAAATATTTTTTATAATAAAAAAATAAAATATAATTATTCTGAATATTTAGAACATATAAAAAGTACTAAAGATTATTGTAAAAAAAATAAAAATTATAAACTAAATATTCAAAAAAATAAAACTTTTTCTAATATTTCATTAATAATACTAGAAAACAATTATGTTATAATTTCTAAAACTGAAAATCCTAATATTCATTTTGTTATTAAACATCCTAAATTAGTCGATGCAATAAAAAACTTTACTCCTTTAGTAACAGAGTAAAGCTTTTTATTTTTTTATTTTATCAAAGTACACATCATAATTTTTATCTTTTTCTTCTTCTATTGTTTTTATTATACTTTGTTTATAATCATCAGTATCATTAAAACCCTTAAATGTTTTTGATCCTATAATTGTATATGGAACTCCAGTAACTTTTTCTCCCATACTACTTGCAAATGCATTTAATATGTTCAAATTCTCTTCATTATACCAAACTTCAAATGTATATAAATTATAATATTTACCATATTTAGTTTTTATTGATTCAAAAAATTCTTTTTCTTTTTTACAATGTGGACAACCATCACCCCAGAATAAGTAAATATTAACTTTGTTTTTTTCACGTACTACATTATCTAAATTTATATCATATGAGGTGTCTAATGTAGTATCATTTGTCACATTATTTTCTTCTTTTTTACTTGGCAATTTTATATAAGTAGATAACCACGTTTTAAAAGCCTCTTCTGAATTGTAAATATCAATATCTTCATCGTTATCTGCTTCTAAGTAATCAATTATTTTACCATCTTTAAAAATTACAAATGAAGGATAATATTTTATATATTTTTCAAGGTTTGTATTTTTTATTGATGTAAATTTTATTTTATAAAAGCTTATAGGTGTTGTTTCTTGAAATTTTTTTAAAATACTTTCAAATTTAGATGAAGTATCACATAATGGTTGATATATAAATAACGCAAATGATTTTTTTTCATCTATTAATTCGTTTAAATCTTTTGTTTCAATTTCATTTAATGTATTTGTTCCATAATACCTTTCATCTAAAGAAAATATTTCATTTTTATTTTCTTTTTTTATTAATAAGAAAGTTAATAATACAAATATAACTATACATAGTATTATTGAAAATATAAGTATTTTATTTTTCATTTAATTCCTCAAAGTTTATATCATGATATGAAACTTTCCAAAAGTCATATGTTGTTTTTCCATCTTTAATATTTTTAACTTCAACATTATTTTTTCCTTTATAATACCAATAGCCACCTACGTTATAAATTTTATCTTTATCCCATCCTAATGAAACAAGTAAATTTTTGGTCATTCCTGCATAACCTCCTCCACCGCACATTAGAAATATGTTTTTATCTTTTGGAAATAGATATTCTAATATATCTAAAGATTCTTCATAGTTTGCTTTATAAGTACCATCTGAAACTTGTGTGAATAATGTTTTACCAGTATAGCTACTTCCTACTTCTTCTGGAAGACCTGTTACATTAACTAAGTATGGATATGGAACCACTTCAAATCCTCTTACAAAACCAGATAAATATGAATCGCCTCCTATTGCCTCATAATTGCCTGGATCTTTTAGCATTCTCATATCTCTATATACTGAATCAGTTCTATCTAAATAATTATCTATTGTCTCTTCATTTATATTTTTATCTATTCCGAATTGACCTCTAATTCCACTTGTTACTTCTGGTTTTGGAAGGTTATTACCACGGTTTAAAAATATTAAACCTGATGATAATACTACAAGTATTATTACTGTTATGGTGATTTCTATTTTTTTATTTTTCATAATAGTTCCTCCCATTAAATATTTAATATATTATTGCAATTTTATAATAAATGATAAGTTTATATAATTTATTCTTTTGCTTAATAAAGCTAATTATTTTTTAGGCAGACACAACAAGTTATCTACACCACTAGCATTTGGTATTGATTTTACATATTTTTTATAATTACTACTTATAGCACCTTCTACTTTGGGATAATATGGTCCTATATTTACATTTACATTCCAATTTTGGTATTCAATTCTATCATATAGCTCTTCCTTTTTAATAAATTCTCCAAGTTCAGCAATATATATAGAATCGATTTCTAATAGTGAATTTGCTGAATTACTTGATTTCATCTTAATCATAGTTGCTTTCATTATTTTTCCTCCTTATATATCTTATTTTATATAAACTTATCAATTTGATATATATCATCAATTTTTTGCAAAGTTTGTCACAATTTGTCGAAAAAACAAAAAAAACATAGACTTTTTATTCTATGTTTTTTATTTTTTGATATTTGAATTAATTTTTAATCTCTACTATACAAATCCCTTGTATAAACTTTATCCTTTACGCTCTTTAATTCCTCCTCAAGTCTATTGGCTAAAATTACATCTGATTTATCAGAAAATTCTTCGAAGTTGTTTATAACTTTGCAATTATTAAATTGCTCTGCTTTTAATGTTGGTTCGTATATTATAACATCAACGCCTTCTAATTTTAATCTGTCTATTATTTCTTGAATAGCACTTGCTCTAAAGTTATCTGAACCACTTTTCATTGTTAGTCTGTATACTCCAACTGTTTCTGGATTTTTACACATTATCATTTCTGTTATGTGTTTCTTTCTTGTTCTGTTTGATCTAACTATAGCTCTTATTAAGTTTTGTGGTATATTGTCATAATTTGCTAATAATTGTTTAGTATATTTTGGTAAACAACATCCGCCATAACCAAATGAAGGATTGTTGTAATGACTTCCAATTCGTGGATCTAGGCATACTCCTTCAATTATGTCTTTAGTATTTAAACCTTTAATTTCAGCATATGTATCTAATTCGTTGAAATATGCTACTCTTAGAGCTAAGTATGTATTTGCGAATAATTTAACTGCTTCCGCTTCTGTTGAATCCATAAATTTTATTTCGACATCATCTTTTAAACTTGCATTTTTTAGTAAATTGGCAAATTCTTGTGCTCTTTCTGATTTTTCTCCTACTATAATTCTTGATGGATATAGATTATCATATAAGGCCTTTCCTTCTCTTAAGAATTCAGGGCTGAACATTATATTGTCTATATTGTATTTTTGTTTCATTGCTTTTATAAAACCAACTGGTATTGTTGATTTTACTACCATTGTTGTATTTATATTCATGCTGATTACTTTTTGAATTATATCCTCTACTGATGATGTGTCAAAGTGATTTTTTTCATCGTCATAATTTGTTGGTGTGCTTATTATTATGAATTTTGCACCTTCAAATGCTTCTTTGTAATCTAATGTTGCTTTTAAATTTAAGTCTTTAGTTTTGAAAAAATCTTCGATTTCTTTGTCTTTGATTGAACTTATTCTGTTATTTATTTTCTCCACTTTTTCTGGTATAACATCTAATGCTGTTACCTCATTATTTTGGCTTAGTAATGTGGCTAGAGATAGACCTACATAACCAGTTCCTGCTACTGCTATTTTCATGATTTTTTTATTATACCTTTCCTTTAACTTCACTATATATAATATAAAATTTTTTTCTAATCTTAGGTAATTATCTTTTTTACGGTTTCTA
>OLWB01000640.1_pt1 | contig 35737 bp, 48 predicted proteins | sample 1673331 | NCBI WGS metagenome assembly OLWB01 (sample SAMEA3178943, study PRJEB25190) | human gut metagenome | biome: human gut; feature: human-associated habitat; material: faeces | place: Austria | collected 2013
TGTAAATCGTAAATAAACTAATTTGAATCGTAATTCATAAAATCGTAAACATAAAGATGGCAAAGAAAGACGAACTTAATTTTGAGAACGAAAATAAAATAGCACCAAGCGAAAAGCTGAAAGCTTTGCAGGCAGCTATGGACAAGATAGAAAAGAGCTTCGGCAAGGGTTCTATCATGAAAATGGGAGACGAAAGCGTCGAACAAGTAGAAGTAATCCCCACGGGCTCTATCGGACTGAATGTAGCACTCGGCGTTGGCGGCTATCCCCGCGGACGTATCATTGAAATTTATGGTCCGGAATCTTCCGGTAAAACGACTCTGGCTATCCATGCCATTGCCGAAGCACAAAAAGCAGGGGGCATTGCAGCATTCATTGATGCAGAACATGCATTCGACCGTTTCTATGCTGCCAAGTTGGGTGTAGATGTAGACAACCTATTGATTTCTCAACCTGACAACGGGGAACAAGCTCTGGAAATTGCAGAACAGCTGATCCGTTCTTCTGCAATCGATATTATCGTTGTGGACTCTGTAGCTGCCCTGACTCCAAAAGCAGAAATCGAAGGTGACATGGGTGACAATAAGGTTGGTTTGCAGGCACGTTTGATGTCTCAGGCATTGCGTAAACTGACAGCAGCCGTAAGCAAGACACGTACCACATGTATCTTCATCAATCAGCTGCGTGAAAAGATTGGCGTTATGTTTGGTAATCCTGAAACAACTACTGGTGGTAATGCCTTGAAGTTCTATGCTTCGGTACGTCTGGATATTCGCGGAAGCCAGGCTATCAAGAACGGTGACGAAGTATTAGGCAAGCAGACTAAAGTAAAAGTAGTAAAGAACAAAGTAGCACCTCCTTTCCGTAGAGCAGAATTTGATATCATGTTCGGTGAAGGTATTTCCCGCGCCGGTGAAATCATTGATTTGGGTGCAGATTTAGGTATCATCAAGAAAAGCGGTTCCTGGTTCAGCTATAATGAAACGAAACTGGCACAGGGACGTGATGCAGCCAAACAAGTGGTTGCCGATAATCCGGAACTGGCAGAAGAACTGGAAGGATTGATTTTCGAAGCACTTAGAAAGGACAAATAATTTCACAATAAAGGGGGAACCGGAATCGGCTCCCCCTTTTCAACAAACTATTTACACCTATCAGCAGATGGCCTCATTCTAGGTCTTCCAAACGCTTTTCAAGCATCTCCATGCTTTCCTCAAATCGTTTCCAGGTATCAGCATCCATCTGTTTCTTTAAATATTCGCTATCTTTCAACTTACCTAAGTCTTTCAAACTTTTCAATCCTTTCAGGCTTTCCAGACTTTTTAAGCTTTCCAGACTCTTTAAACCTTCCAAGCCTTGTAAACCCTCTAATCCTTGCAGACCCTCTAATCCTTGCAGACCATTCAAAACGCCCAAATCGGCCAAATCAAGAGTACCATCTACGATACGATATACATTCCCTCCCTCATTCATACTTGTATTCTGATACATCATGATATTCTGAATATCCTTTAAAGTCATTTCGCCTTCCAGATAAACAAACTTCAAGTTGGCAGCACCATCAATAATCATAATCAGCTCTTTTACTTTATCCCCTTTCCTATTGATATAAAATTCGGAACTGGATACGGTGCCTTTCTGCTTCATCAGCAACTCATACTTAGAGGACTGCACCAATGCACGCAAATCCTTACGCATGTCTTTCTTGATATTGCTATCCATCGTAGAAAGAATCTGCACACAATCCAATTTACCGGATACCTTTCCTATATAGATATCTTTCGTGAACAGGTTAGGATTCATTTCAATCATCGCCTTTGAGATATAAACGGAGGAGACGCCCTTCATATCATTGTAGGTGTTGAATATATTTTTCTGCGCCTGGCAGAGCAGGGGTAACATCAGCAACACACCTGCCAATAAAATCTTGTTGAGTTTCATAATCATTTATCTTTGTATTTCTTTTTTTATTTCCTGATTTACTTTCTTCATATCAACCTGCGTCTCCTTCACCTGAGCAATGCCTTGGTTCAAATTGGTAGAAACTTCCATTAAAGTAGCTTGCAGCACCTGATAAGCTTCTTCCGGATCAGAGAATGTATCTTGCGGTGTAGGAGGACACACCCCTCTTCCGAGATTTTCGACCCCATACCCTATACCGATAATCACCAATATGGTAGCTGCAACACTTCCAATCCAGCGCCAGTTGCGTTTGGACTTGTTAGGACTGAAGAACCTTTGCTCTTCCTCAGCCTTTTCATCAATCAGCAGGCTTAGTTTATCCCCCAGCCCCGCAGGAACTTCCACATCTCTATCTGCGTCTTGATAAAGGCTAAGAAAAATTTCTTTATCCTTCTGCAGATGTTCAGGTACTTCCGTTGTTCTGAAATAATCTCTCAACGCCTCTTCCTGGCTCTCGGTAGTGTTCCCCTCGTAAAACTCGGTGAGCAGCCTTTCAATTTCCTCGACTTTCATAGTTATTCCATTTATTAAATTCCTCACGTATTCTTTTCCTTGCCCGGGACAGCAGTACACGGACATTTGTAGAATTCAACCCGGTCACTTGTTCTATCTCTTCGTAAGAGCATCCTTTGACGTCACGCAGGTTCACAATCCGTTGCTGCTGTTCGGGCAAGTGGGCGATGATATCTTTTACTTGCCGTACTTCGTCGCGCACTTCCAAGTTATCACTTTGAGAAACATCCTGCGCAGCAGTTAATTCTACCGTCTGCCTGGATAAGACATATTTTCCTGAACGAAGCAAATCAAAGCACATATTCTTAACCAAAGTGACACTGAACGCTTCCGGATTGCTGATAACCGTCAATCCTTCTCGCTTATCCCATAGCTTCAGATAGGCTTCCTGAACCAGATCCTCCGCATCGGCCGCATTCTCCAGTAGCCGATAGGCTACACAGTACAGCTTGCGGTGGTAAGGCAGAAACTCATTTTTAAAACTTTCAGCATCCATGGGCTTTTTCTGTATCTCAATCCTGTTATTTTTTGTATCTATTTGTTAGACGTAAAGGAACGGAACTTTGTTACAAAGGAAATGAATTTTATAAAAAAAATGCGGCAAAAGAAAAAAACTTCTGCCGCACACCTTATTAATAAGTGGTTTCTTTAGAACCAATAAATATATGCCAGAGTACTTACGCTGATTGCAATCCATAGCAACACACCCTGAATAAGCGGTTTGATGCCCACTGCCTTTAATACATCACGTGAAAGGGAAGCTCCAATAAAGAACAGAGTGATAGTCAATGTCTTTCTGGCTAAACTATTAATTCCCTCTCCTATCATAATTCCGGTTTCCGAGGAACTCAGCACATACGTATTGAATACCATAGCCAGAATGAAGAAGAAAATAAACCAGGGAATACTGATTTTCTGTCCCTTACCTTTAAAGACGAAAGAAGTAATCAATGCCAGAGGAATAATCCACAAAGCACGTGTCAATTTAATAGTAGTAGCAATTTGAAGAGCTTCTTCGCCATAAGCAGCACCGGCACCCACTACAGAACTCGTATCATGTATAGCAATTGCTGCCCATGTTCCAAATTCCTGCTGGCTCATATCCAAGGCATGACCTATAACAGGAAAGATAAACAATGCGATAGCATTCAGAATAAAGATAGTTCCTAATGCTACGGACATCTCTGTATCTTTCGCTCTCAGCACAGGACCTACTGCTGCAATGGCACTACCGCCACAGATAGCCGTGCCGGAACTGATAAGATAGGAAGTGTCACGATCTACCTTTAAAAATTTACGACCGATAAACCAACCGATAAGCATGGTACCCACTACTGAAATAACTGTGAACTCCATTCCTTCTTTACCGGAAGCCAGAGATGCCTGGAGATTCATTCCGAAACCTAGTCCTACCACTGAATATTGCAAAAGATATTTAGATACTTTCTTATTGAACTTTGGATGTGCCTGCCCACTCGACAAAGCAAATATTAATCCCAGGAACAAAGCGACAGGAGGTGTCACCCAAGTAGAATAACCGGGAATATAATCCAATAATAAGAAAACCGATAAAAGCACTACTAAAGACACATAAGTAATTTTGTTCTTCCGTTGAAGATATGCCAGAGTGCTTACACTCGCAGTTTGAATTGAAGCCATAATTTTTCTTGTATATCAATATTTATATTATTTCTGTTTCCGGGTGCAAAGGTAGGCTTCTTTACCTATATACACCAATTGTATCTATTTATGTGCTATAACTTGTTGTTATGGTGTGTAGCAAACTGCATAAAGACTTGGGAGAGTCCACTCTCCTGCCCCTGGGGTTGTGCAAAACTAAATTCACGAAGCATAGCCATATCTTTTATTTCGACAACACGCAACTGTCCGGCATAAAGTTCACGGGTAATGGAACGAATGGAAACAATACCCATACAATCAGTATGTTCCAAAAAAAGTTTAATGCTTTCCGTACTGCCCAGATACATTAAAACCTGAAGAGACGATAACTTTATATTATGTTGCAATAATGCCCTCTCAAAAACATCCAATGTACCCGATCCCCTTTCACGAAGCACCAAAGGAATATGAAGCAGTTCTTCGGGAGTAATTTCTTCACCGACCTGCAGTTTACTTCCCGTGCGTATCACAGCCACCAGCTCATCTTCAAGAAAAGTGGTGTATTTCAAATTGGGTAAGCGGAAAACGCCCTCCACCAATCCCAGGTCTATGCGGTGTTCCTGTAAAGCAGCTTCTATCTCGCGTGAATTACCATTCATCAGCGAAAGGTTTACTTGCGGGAATTTCTTAATGAAGCTGGCAAGTAATGGCGGCAAGACGTATTGAGCAATTGTAGTACTGGCCCCCAAACGCAGTTCTCCCGTATATTCGTTATGCAGCAGATGCATTTCATATTCCAGTCGCTTATAATCTTCCAGAATACGCCCACAATGCTCCAGCAGCAACTTACCAGCTTCCGTCAAACTGATTTTACTACCTTGCCTATCAAACAGACGCGCCTGATAGGTACTCTCCAATTCTTGTATATGCTTTGTAATGGCAGGCTGACTGACAAACAACTCTTGCGAAGCTTTCGTGAAACTCAGATTCTTCGCCACAGATTGAAATACTTTTAATCGAAAATCAGACACGGAGTTAGTGATTAAGGATTAATAATAGATGATTAAAACAGAACTATTCCAATTCTTCGGCTTTAACGCCTAACGCACGCATCATGGAATAACCCAATAAATCCCACTTACAACCAAGAGGATGAGCAGGTTCATCCATATTGAAAAGGAATACTTCTTTCGATTTTTCCGAATCAGCTTCCCTTAGATGCTCCTCAAGAACCTCCATAAGTTTAGCACCATAATCATCTATAAACGGAACCAGCATGAGACGCTTCACATCAGCAGAATCGAGTGCTATATTCAGCAGATCAAGATAGAGATTCGCCCGGGAAACAAGTCCCTCAGAAGATACAGAAGTGAATGAAAACTCACCTAACTGATTCGTAAATCCCACCCCATTTAAGTCTTTATTTAAATCTGCGGGATCACAATGAAGCAATTTATCAGTCTGCCCATCATGTACAAAAAGTACCCCGATATTGTTTTCTTTATCGCGAACACCAGAATCGAGTGCCAGATAAGAAGCCCATTCTTCCACATAGATATTCTGCAAGGGACGTCCCAGCTGCAATTCAAAGTATCTCTTTAAGTCCTTAACCACATCATTGAAATATGCTACATCCACCAGTATCACATTCTCTGCGAACTTTACATCTTCTGCCATAATATATTCTATTCTATTTTTGAGGGATAAAGATACGATAATCCTTTTAACCCAGCATGAAAACTATTCAAAAATTTCCCGATATGAGCTAAATAAAAAGTTGAAATTCACTCTTTTATATTTACATCCGACTCAAGACGTTATTTGAGGTACCCTCAGTCGTTATGCAAGGGTATCTCAGTCGTTAAGTGAGGGTGCCTCAGTCGTTATGTGAGGGTACCTCAGTCGTTATGTTAGGCGCCCTCTTTTTAAGCACCTGATATACAACATGCTATAAATTGATATTTTTAACTTTTTCCCAAAAAATCGAAATCTTCGAACAGAAAGGAATAGTAATTTATCTTTAAATTCATAACTAACTATGCACTTTTGAAGTAACCTTACCGCTATCTCATCTTAGTTTCGGCAAAAGTTATATAAATCCCGCAATACTATACAGACATTTTGTCATTACTACCCATTTATTAACTGTAATTTTGTCACAAATAGGCTATTGGCAAATCTTTTGCGCCCGTTTAGGTGTTATTGAAAATGAAAAATAGAAAGGAGATATAAGATATGAACTTTAACAATTTTACCATTAAATCGCAAGAGGCTGTGCAAGAAGCACTGAACCTGGCCAAAAGCCGTGGACAGCAAGCCATCGAACCGGTTCATGTGATGCAGGGAGTAATGAAGGTAGGCGAAAACGTCACTAACTTCATCTTCCAGAAGCTGGGCATGAATGGTCAACAGATTGCACTTGTACTTGACAAACAAACTGACTCTTTGCCCAAAGTTTCGGGTGGAGAACCTTACTTGAGTCGCGAGACAAATGAGGTATTCCAGAAAGCGACCCAATATTCCAAAGAAATGGGTGACGAGTTTGTTTCATTGGAGCATCTGCTGCTGGCATTGCTCACTGTAAAAAGTACTGTTTCTACCATCCTGAAAGATGCAGGAATGACGGAACGTGAACTTCGTAATGCCATCACCGAGTTGCGTAAAGGAGAAAAAGTGACTTCACAATCCAGTGAAGACACCTATCAGTCACTTGAAAAGTATGCTATCAACCTGAACGAAGCCGCCCGAAGCGGTAAGCTCGACCCTGTTATCGGTCGTGACGAAGAAATCCGGCGTGTATTGCAGATTCTGAGCCGTCGTACCAAAAACAACCCTATATTAATAGGTGAACCGGGTACCGGTAAGACTGCCATTGTAGAAGGTCTTGCCCATCGTATTCTGCGCGGTGATGTACCTGAAAACCTGAAGAATAAACAAGTTTATTCACTGGATATGGGAGCATTGGTTGCCGGTGCTAAATATAAAGGTGAGTTCGAGGAACGCTTGAAAGCTGTTATTAATGAGGTGAAGAAATCAGAAGGAGACATAATTCTCTTTATTGATGAAATCCACACTTTGGTTGGTGCCGGAAAAGGTGAAGGCGCTATGGATGCCGCCAACATCCTGAAACCCGCACTGGCTCGTGGCGAACTGAGAAGTATCGGCGCAACGACCCTCGACGAGTATCAGAAGTACTTTGAAAAGGACAAAGCATTGGAACGCCGCTTCCAGATCGTGTATGTCAATGAACCGGATACGCTGAGTACCATCTCCATCCTGCGTGGTCTGAAGGAGCGTTATGAAAACCACCACCATGTACGGATTAAAGACGACGCCATCATTGCCGCCGTGGAGTTGAGTAACCGTTATATCACAGACCGCTTCTTACCGGATAAGGCTATCGACCTGATGGATGAAGCCGCTGCAAAGCTGCGTATGGAAGTAGATTCCGTACCGGAAGAGTTGGATGAAATTTCCCGCAAGATCAAACAGTTGGAGATTGAGCGCGAAGCCATTAAACGTGAAAACGATAAACCGAAACTGGAACAAATCGGCAAGGAACTTGCCGAACTGAAAGAACAGGAAAAATCGCACAAAGCAAAATGGCAAAGTGAAAAGACATTGGTCAACAAGATACAACAAAATAAGGTTGAAATCGAAAACCTTAAATTTGAAGCTGATAAGGCGGAACGTGAAGGTGACTACGGCAAAGTAGCCGAAATCCGTTACGGTAAGCTACAAGCTTTGAACAAGGAAATCGAAGATACTCAAAAAGAACTTCACATGATGCAAGGCGATAAAGCCATGATTAAGGAAGAAGTAGACGCTGAGGATATTGCAGATGTTGTATCCCGTTGGACAGGTATTCCGGTCAGCAAGATGTTGCAAAGTGAAAAAGACAAATTGTTGCATCTGGAAGATGAACTCCACCAGCGTGTGATTGGGCAGGACGAAGCTATCGAAGCTGTCGCTGATGCTGTACGCCGTAGCCGTGCCGGTCTGCAAGATCCGAAACGCCCGATTGGTTCGTTTATCTTCCTCGGTACTACCGGTGTTGGTAAGACAGAACTTGCCAAGGCTCTTGCCGAGTTCCTCTTCGATGACGAGTCTATGATGACGCGTATTGACATGAGTGAATATCAGGAAAAGCATAGCGTATCTCGTCTGGTCGGAGCGCCTCCGGGATATGTAGGTTACGATGAAGGTGGCCAGTTGACCGAAGCTATCCGCCGTAAACCCTATTCAGTCGTACTGTTCGACGAAATAGAGAAAGCACATCCGGATGTATTCAATATCTTACTTCAGGTATTGGACGACGGACGCCTGACGGATAACAAAGGACGTGTGGTAAACTTCAAAAATACCATCATTATCATGACATCTAACATGGGTAGCGCTTATATCCAAAGTCAGATGGAAAAGCTGAATGGTACCAACAAGGAGCAGGTAATCGAGGAAACAAAGAAGGAAGTGATGAATATGTTGAAGAAAACTATTCGCCCGGAATTCCTGAACCGTATCGATGAAACAATCATGTTCCTGCCGCTGACTGAAAGCGAAATCAAGCAGATTGTGGTACTCCAGATAAAAAGTGTACAAAAGATGCTTGCCCAAAATGGCGTGGAATTGATATTGACGGAAGGAGCCATAGAATTCCTGACGAAGGTAGGATATGATCCGGAGTTTGGTGCTCGTCCCGTAAAACGGGCTATCCAACATTACTTGCTGAATGACTTGTCGAAGAAACTGTTATCTCAGGAAGTAGACCGTAGCAAACCGATTACAGTAGATGCCAGCGGTGAAAGATTGGCATTTAGAAATTAAACCTAAAAAAACGAAGATAAAAAAGGCTGTCTTGTTTCTGGATGAAATGTACTTCAGAACTAACAAGACAGCCTTTTCTTATTTTATAGCGAGCTGCTTAACGACCGGTGTGGATAGGGGATGCGTCACAACCAACACATAATCTCCTGCGCATGGCAAATCAAAAGAAATTTGTTCCTCTTTCGCCTGCTTTACATCAATCACCTTTCCCCGGATATGGTATAAACAAAGCGTAGCGTTAGGCAACACTCCACCTACATATATCTTACCAGCAGTTTTATCTACCTGTACTGTTACGCTCTTATGCTCTTCCATCTTATCATTGCCAACCTCAAGTTCCCCCTCAAGGCAGTAAATTCATAATAAAAAAGCGTGGGAACTGTTGTTATTATTGTACCTGGGGCTCTGGACTGCCACTATTCAAATAATATACAACAACCCACGCTCCGAACTATATATACATGTGCATATACAACAGAGCATGAACGTTTGTTGTCTATTATCCTTGAATAGCGTGAAATTGTCCAGATTTCAAGTACAAGATAATATTAAACGCTTTTATCTATAATTATCCTTCAATTATTGTAAAGGGAGGCCACTACCTACCCTGCATTTCAGGATGGCAACTATGGGGCACAGAACGAATTGTGTAAAGTGATGAGGTGAGTTGATTGGGCTGGAATGCCGATGAACACAGCGATTGAGGCTGATTGGTGTGTGAACCTTGACTTAAAACGAAATGTTACAATGGGCAACAAATGAGTTACATTATTGAGGTATGAAGGGTTACATCGAACCTCGAATGTTACATCGACACACAAAGATAGGCTATTTTAGCTAATGATTAGCAAAATAGCCTATCTTTTTTATTTGTAGGGGTGACTACTCCCTCCCGCTACGAATGAGATGAGACTGCCTTATAATGGCTCTCTGAGTAAGTTTTACACCTCCGTCACACAGACCAGCGTGGAGCAGGGTGCTTTGTTTAATGCCGATTTGAACATCGTTTAAAACATCATAGATTGCGCTGATGCTACCGAAATAATAATCTTTCTTCTCAAAGATCAGGTGCACGTGAATAACTTTAGTCATATCATCTTTATTTAGAAGTTTTTTTTGCAAATATATTCCAAATAATAACTATATAGAAGTGTTAAGCAAGAAATAAAATAGCTACATAGCAGAGAATATTCATTCCGTTGATGTGTACATTGGAATACACATATAATATCTATACTATGGAGTAGTACACCTATTACTACGCCAGTTTATTGTTAATTTATAGTTAAATATCGCAATACACATGAAGACACACATTCAACACACATTCAATTAATAAAACGAATTGCACAACACACACATTCAACACACATTCAAAACACCTGTTTTTTTCGTTCGAGTTTGCACCTATAATATGCAAAATATAGGCGAAAATGGCTGTTTTGTGCCTGAGTTGACACCTTAAATACGTTGTTGTCGTAGATGCTATAATGTTAAATAGTTGATATATAGCGTATTATATTGTTATTGCTACTATATTTGCAGAATAAGACGTGTTAATGGCATATTTCATACTGCGAAATGGAGCAATTGGTAGCTCGCAAGGGTCATAGCCTTGAGGTTGTAAGTTCGAGTCTTGCTTTCGCCACAATAGTTTTTGAAGGTGTTGGTAACGTTCCCGCTGATCAGGACTCCGACTGAGGGGATAAAACGTACGGAGATTGAGGTAAATTGATTGTTGGACAACAAACGCTCCCGGTAATGATGCCGGGAGCGTTTAAACCTCTTCCAAAGGATGTTTAAAGGATGGTTTAAGAAGCAAAAGACAGAAGAAACACTCTTTTCTAAACGAATCTGTTCGGAAGAAAAGCGTCTTGGAAGACCATTAAAGGTTGAGGAAAGAATGCAAATTCTTAATGATTGGATTACTCTTGAAATGATAGAACGACAATCAAGACGTAAAGTTATCCCTATAAGAAAGAAATGTCTTGTTGTTATTGCCTATAACTTTGATATCGAACAAGATTTTTTCTAATTCATCCATACCTTTGATTTTTGCTGCATGCGGAACTCCATAAAAAAGTGATAATAATGTAGATTTTTGGAAATGAGTTAATGAGAACTCTTTAGGAGCTATTTCTATAGCTGATTTTACCATTGTTGCCGCTTTCTCGTATTCTTTCAGTGAAGAGAATCCTTTAATCACAAATATAGTGTATTTATATCCTTCGTAAACGTCACCAGTTTTATGATAGTATGTAAACATAGCACTATTTACCGATATCATAGCTAAGACTCTATCTTTCTCAATAGAAAGCATTTCTGTCTGTATGCTCTTTTTGAATTTTTCCAGGTTTATTACTGAATATATCTGCCAACCAAGCAAAGCAGTTGTCAGCATGGATAATATACCAATTAGAACTCCCATGTAATCAAATGACATGGGTTCGCATCGTAATACAGATATGGCAATAGCTACGATACTTAATAATATAGATATTGTCAACAAAATATCTCTCTTCATATTGGTAATTAATTATTATTTGGTTCTTCTACTGCTTCTCTTGGTGGGGATGCCACGTATTATTGTGTTGATTATAAATCAGAAATTGATTCCTTCTTTTTGTGTTATTTTTCTTTTCTGACTAATTCAATTTCATCCCTTTCAAAAAAGCCTATAGGCGCTATTCCGCCTGGAGTTTTACATTGAAATCTACCATCCTCTGTTATATCTACGACTTTTAATTGGCGTTTACTTTTCAATTCTATTACCAAGTCTTCTATTTGTATATCCGTTTTCGTGGTAGGCTTTTGTTGCTTGGGATTTACTTTCTCTTCGATACTATATTTCTTTATTAGTTCTTTTATCTCGAAGATATTATTGGTCATTCCCCATATTTTGAAGAATAAAACAATCTGAAGAATACCAAATACTACAATAATAATCGACACCAAAACATCCATATATTTCTTATTTTTAAATGGTTATTAATCGTTGTTTAAAAAAACTTGCTGATTTATATTCGACTCTATTTCTTATCTTAATTATTTAATACTGATAGCTTGTAATATCCGTTTCATTTGACCTTCAAGCATATCATATTTGTCTTCCAATTGATTTACTTTATCGTAATATGTCTCGTTTAGGTTGGGCATTTTGGCACTGAAATACCACTCTGCATGGAGGATTGAGTTTATTTCTTGCTCTTCCAAGTTAAAGTTTGGGTAATTAACCTTATCTATATTATCCGACATGCATACAATGAAGCCGTTTTTGTTGAACCTGTTTTTAATCCGCTTAATATATGAACGTCCATCACGATCACTCACAACGTAAATATGCCGGTCTGGCATGTCTTGCCATTCCGAGCGTTCTAAAAGTCTAACAACAATGTAAGAACTATCCAATAATGTAGGAGACATACTTTCTCCTTTGATATGGACACAAAAGTATCTGCGACCATCGCGTACCATAGAAGAAGGCATCTTTATAGTATCCACTACTTCTAAATAATTAGGATTATCATATCCGCAACATCCTGCGGCAACAGAGATATCTACTAGTGGGATAGAAACGAAATTATCGTCTTGGACAGATGTGGATATTGCAGATGCTGTACCGGTGATCGCAACTTCATGGCGAAGCATAAGACCACGACCTGCAATTAGCCATTCCGCAGAATATGAGGGATAATTTTCAACTATATTCTGTAACCACTTTGATTGGATATCGGTACCATTAGCTATAGCTCTAGATAACACGCCTTTACTAGCACCGATACTACGTTCCAATGCGGCGATAGTTATCCCCTCATTTAGTGCTATTTCTTGAATTCTTGATAAAATATTGCTCATTTGGATGAAAATTATCACATAAAATCTTGCATAGATGAAAATTATCACTTAGCTTTGCAGCATGTTTAATAGAAACAGCTCCAAATATAGTGATAATTTTAATCTAAATAGATATATGAGACAGAAAATTGAATTAGATGCCAAAAGCAAGGTTAAGCTTGCTAAAACATTCGGTGTGACTGTGCAGAACGTAAGCCAAGCTTTATTATTCAAACGTAATAGTGTTCAGGCTTGTAAAATTAGGGAGGCAGCATTGAAGAACGGTGCTTCATTGGTGCAGATTGTTGATGTGACTGAAGAATTAAAGCGGCAAGTGAAGATACTGGATGCGAAGGGGAATGTGAAAGCGGTAATCGTAAATGACACTGTAACTTTATAAATATATCGTTATGCCAGGATGTAGTAAGATGAGTAGAGCAGGTTTGCTATTTCTACGAGAAACGTTCATGAATAATCCTAATATACCCTTCACACAACTTCTTGTCCTATATAATATGAAAGCATCAGATAGAGGATGGAGATGTTTAAAATCTTCAGGAACGCTTGGTTACCACCTCAATGTAATGGGACTTTATAAATATAATACAAGACATATTGTTCCTCATGAAAAAAAAGGATATGGATTTATCAAAGCAAGTACCAAACTGCAGGAAGAGATTGCAACGAAGTTTGAAGTGACCACACGAACGGTACGTTCGGCTCTTAATTATGAGACCAATAGTCCATCGGCCAAGATTATCCGGGCTTATGCTCTGAATCATGGCGGAAATCTGTACGAGGTGAGATTGGTGGATAATCCGTATGAGAAAGTAGTAACCTTATAAATGGTATGGATATGAAGAAGAATCAACAGATACAAACAACAAAGCTCATTTTGAAGCACTATGACATCAAAAAGAGCTATCTGTTGTATGAATTTGGTTTAATAGTTGGAATCTATCTATTGTTTTACTCCAATTATCATTCCTTTTTGGCTCAAATCAATCAGGTATTCCACATAGCCTCTAATTGGAAGGTCTTTTTCTTTAGGAGACCATTTCATTAATACTGATTTAATATCTCCAAGTTTGGCTAATTGTTCACTTGAAAGTCTGGTCTCAAACTCATTGAGCAGTGAAGGTAACGCATCTTCGATGTGTCCGGATTCTACCAATTGTTGGCAGGTTTCCCATTGTTCTTTGGTCATAATATTAATATTTTTTTATGTGATGCTACAAATGTAGCGAAACTATCCCGGTTCGGGATGAATAGGGGTAGTGTTTTTCAATGAAAGAATTAATAATTAAAGAATTAAAGTGATATGGAAAAGAGAAAAGTAAGAATGGTAGAAGGCTTTAAAAAGCGTATAGAAAAGCTACTCAAGGCTTTTTCTGACTATGAAAACAAGCAGGTGCATATAGAAGTGGAAGTTCCGATGAGTAATAAGGAACTGGCCTCAGAAATAAAAAAGAGCATTAAGGCGCTTAATCTACTAAGCAAGGAAGCGAAAAAAAGAGGTCTCACAATAACAACGACAGTCGGTATGATAGGCATACCGACTGACTTGTCAAAATTAGATGTTAGAATTTACGAATATAAGGAGTATTAACATGGGCAGAAAACTAACGGAAAAAGAAGTGGCGTTCCTGCTGGAGTTGCGGGAGCTGATGGCGAACCACAACGCTCTTCTGAGCGTGGAGAATGACAAGGTGTGTATAGATGTGGCATACGATGAGGATTCGCAGGAATCCATCCTGCTGCCTGAAGACATTACATCTTTCTACGATATTGATGAACTGATTTTAAAGAACTCTTAAAACTTGACAGTATATGAAGACATTCAGAAAATTACAGAAGGCGGCTATCATCGTAGGTATGGTCTACGGGATTTGGCTGGGCGCAAACGTGGATGCTACGAGCAAGGACAGCATCAGCGGAATGGTGATTGTGGCGTTGGCGGTAGTGGTGGCGTTGTCCATACTGGTGCCGACGGACAAGAAAGACACGGAAACGGTGTAGAAGAAATGGTAAGCGGGTCCGGAACTTCCTCAAAATTTAGCTCTTGGTAGAGGAAGTGGTCGGCTCCCCGGTTCGATGCCGGGGCTTGCACTAATTGAAAAAATTAAGGATATGGCACTGATATTCAATAATCGGGTATGTGTGTTTGCGAATGAGCTGATAATCTACAATCCTAAAAGGAATGTAGGAAGTCAAGATGGGTTCATCCCAGAAGGAACATTTCAAACCATGAAGAAACGCAAACAAATTATTGTTCTTCACCGTAGCACCCCTGGCCAATCGGCAATTGTAGATTTTGAAACCATGAGAGAAGATATGAAAAGAAAGTTTATTGAACTTAATGGCGATCCGCGCGCCGTAATAGCCACCCAGTCGCAAAAGAGCCTTCTGGAAGAAGCCATTGTCTTCAGTAACGATGCCTTTGAGTTTTACACAACCAAGTATCGGTATGATGGTGGCAAGAAGCTTCCGGATGCCAAGATAGATGAATATACTTTGAATGTGCGCGTACTGGAAGCCATTCTTTACCTGAGAGACGAACACCGTAAGGATGTCATCGGTACAAGCGGTCCCCGCGTCAATATGTGGAAAAAACTCTGTACGCTGAGCAATGATCTGCTGACCCTGCGCGACCCACACGGGAAACCTCTGTTTCCGCACACCCTGCCGCAAAACGCAGCTTCGCTGAAGCGTAAGTGCCAGGAATACGAGGATGCATGCCGCATCAGCCGTGAAGAAGGCTACCGTTATCTTATTCATAAGAACTTTGGCAACAAGTCCGCTGCCGTGGTGAAGGATGAAGAGAGCGAAGCCATCCTTCACAAGCTCATCTCCCTGCACAACAACCTGAACAGTGTACAGATAATGGAAGAGTATAACAAGGTGGCGGAAATCCTTGACAAGCCGCTTATCAACAGCCCCGTGACTGTGGATAATTACAAGAAGAAGATGGAACTCACCACCATGCAGGGACGCAAAGGTAAGAAAGTCGTTGCCAACACCCGCAAGATGCAGATACACCGCGAAGCTCCTACGCAAGCCCTCACCTACTGGACGCTGGACGGCTGGACGGTGGAACTGCTGTACCAGAAGAAGGTTGCCAAAGACAAGAAGGCGAACGGTGAGGAAAAACGGTATATGATGACCACTTATACCAACCGCAAAACCATCGTAGTTGTGCTGGACGCCTGCTGCAAATACCCTGTAGGCTATGCCATTGGAGACCATGAGTCACCGGCACTGATACGTGAGGCCCTGCGCAATGCCGTGCGGCATACTAAAGAACTGTTTGGCGACCGATACAAGCCGTTGCAGCTTCAGAGCGACAATTATCAGAAAGGTGTTATGGTTCCCTTCTATCAGGCAATGACTAAATACTACACGCCTGCCGCCCTTGGCAATGCCAAATCGAAAATAATCGAACCTTACTTCAAGTATCTGAACGTGCAGCATTGCCAGAAGCAAGGCAACTGGTCAGGGTTCGGCATCACTTCCGACCAGGACAATCAGCCGAATATGGAAGTCATCAACGCGAACCGTCACCTCATTCCCGATGAAGAAACCCTCATGGGACAGATTGAAGCCATGATGATGAAGGAACGCGCCATGAAGATTAAAGATTTTATGGCTGCCTGGGAACAGACTGAGGAAGCCCGAAAGTTACCTTTCTGTGATGAGGAATACCTGCTGCTGATGGGCGAAACCACCGGACGCACCAACCACATTAACGGTGACGGTCTTCGTCTGGAAATGCAAGGTGAGCGGATCAACTACGACACCTTCGACATCTCCCTGCGCGAGCACTACAACGAGGATTGGATCGTGCGCTATGACCCCGAAGACATGAGCCGGATACTTATCAGCAACGCCGTGCGCAAGGGGCTGAAGGATGCCGGAAAAGAAATAGGCACGCTGCGCTACATGATGCAGAAGTGTATGAAGGCTCCCATGGCTCTGGCCGACCAAAAGCCGGAACACTTCGAGTACCGCAACCGGGTGAAAGGCTTCAACGAGGAACTGCAACAGCACATTGATGACAAGGTGGCGAGCGTGGACGGGCACATCAAGAACCTCCAGCAGCGCATCCCGGAACTGATAAACAACACTTTGCTGGATCGTTACCTGATAACCGACAGCCGAGGACAGCATAAGGATGCACGCAGCAAGATGCGTGATGAAGTACTGGATGCCGACTATGAGGATATTACGGAACGCATTCCGCAAGCGGTGGTAATCTCCGCCAATGATGAGGATGAGGACTACGAATTCAATCCGGCCGACATGAACTTTTCAAGATGATTTTAAATAACCTTTAAAAATAATGTAAAAATGGATTTTCAAGGACTAAAACAGTACATCGAAGCACTCGTGAAGCGCGGTTCTTCCCAAGAGGAGATAGCCCGCAAATGTGACATATCCGGTACAGCACTCTCACAGCTGCTTTCCGGTAAGTATGCCGCTAAGGTGGACAATATGGCCGCAAAGATAGCGGCTGCCCTCAACTATTACGAAGGCACCTGGAATGTGGTGGAAACAGTATCAAGTTACCAGCAAATCAAAACAGCTTTCAACGCCGCCAAGTGCAATAGCAAATGGTTTTGCATCTCCTCACGTTCGGGAAGCGGGAAGACGCAATCGCTCATCGACCTTTATAATACCAATGCGGACAAGTCCGTCATTTATCTGAAGTGCCGCAAGTGGACGGGGCGCAAGTTTCTTACGAAGCTGGCCACCTGTTTGGGCATCACCGTCACCCGCTATATGGATAATGACGACCTGCTGGATGCCATCATCCAAAACATCAACCAGATGGCCGACCTGCATCCGCTTCTGATACTGGATGATGCCGGGAAGTTAACTCATTCCGCCCTGTGTGCGCTTATCCCTCTGTATGATGATACGTTTCACCGCATGGGAGCACTGGTAGCCGGTACGGAAACACTGGAACGCACCATCAAGCGTTACGTAGGCCGCATCGAAGGATATGATGAAATAGACGGACGCTTCAAACGAAATTATATAGCCTTGCTGGGTGCCACGAAGAAAGACGTGTGCGCCATCTGCCAAGCCAACGGCGTGACCGATAAGGACAAGCAACTGGAGATATGGGGAAAGTTGGATAAGCGCAAAAAAGAACCGGTGGAGGGCAGCGGGAAGTTTGTCCTGTTCTGCGACGACCTTCGCGAGCTGGCGGGCATGATAGACAATGAACTGATACATCAACAACTGGAACGTGGCGAGCTGGCATGAAGATTCTGAGCGTAAAGAACATAGAAGACGCAAAATTCCAATACATCCCTTTTGACGGGGAATGGTACCAGGCATTCGGCAGGCCCGAGCGTTCCGGATGCTGGATTATCTACGGAAAGTCAGGACAAGGGAAAACACACTTTGCCCTGTTGCTGGCCCGGAAACTGGATGAGCTTGGAATGAGGGTGTTGTTCATCTCGCTGGAAATGGGAGTGCGTGACGACTTTCAGAAGGAACTGGCACTGGCAGGCATCCGTAGCGGAGTCAGCCGAATACAGTTCAGCGAGGAATGTGAAGGTATAGAGGACATTGAAGGGGAGATAACCAAGCAACGCAGCGCCGACGTGGTATTTGTGGATTCCGTACAGTATTTGGGAGATCAATGCGGGGTCAAAGCAAAGGAAATAATTGCCCTGCGACGGAAGTACCCTAAGAAGATGTTCATTTTCATCTCTCATGTGGAAGGGAAGGAAGTTGAAGGGCCTATGGCCTATGACGTGAAGAAGGATTCTTTCAGGCGTATATATATAGACAGATTCAAGGCATCACATGTGTCTCGTGGTGCAGGTGGTCCCCGCGGCTACTTCATTATATGGGACAAAGGATATCAAAAACATTGGTTGGAAAATATTAAAGAACAAGCGTATGAAAGCAACAATGACTAAACCCATCAGCCCCCGGCAGCTGCAAGCCTTGCAGACAGCCATTCAGGGCATCGGCATCAGAGAGAGGCAGGAACGCCTAGAATGGCTGTCCGGCCAGACGGGGCGGACTATCGGCAGCACCAAGGAACTGACCTTCGAGGAAGCGAAGCGCCTGCTGTCAAGTCTGAACGGTGATCGCGACCGGAAGGTGAAGGATATGCTTCGGGAAGAAGCCCGCAGGCTGGTGGGAAAGATTTATAAGAAGTCTTTCCAGATATCTTTCCTTAACAAGGATTACAGCGGGAATAACAGTCCGGAAGATTTTGAAATGAACAAGGCTAAAATCAATGTTTGGGTACGGAAGTACAGTGGAACTGGGAAGAACATCACGCAGATGGATGTGGAGGAACTGCGCAAGGTGCTTGGCGTAATGGGAAAAATTGCCAGGAAGGAGGCCGAACAATGAGAGACTACATCCGTAAAACCCCGGACATGTCCGACTACCGTCAGGAACTCGCGGGGCAACTGGAAGCCAGTGCCGACCGCATCTGCGACCTTCAGGAACGCCTGATGGACGGCACCGATAAGCTGAAGCCTGCCGAATATGACCGCCTGCTGGATGCCTACCGGGCGGAACTGGTGCGATACGACCGTTTGGAACGGGAACTGGAGGCGCTGGAAACTCCGAAGAAATCGCCTAAGAATAAGGAGAAACGGTGTAAGCTGAATAGGGAAAGAAGAGAGAAAATTAACTATTAACCCAATAAAAAAAAGGAATTATGGCAAGAACCAAGAAAACAGTAATCAGCGGCATCAGCCGCGAACAGGCAGAACAGGCATTCGCGGACTTTGCGGCAGCCGATGCCAAGGTACAGAACCTCACGTCCAAGATGGACATCGAGATGACCCGCATCCGTGAAAAGTATGCCGACCAATTGGCGGAACAGAACGCCCGGAAAGAGGCGGCCTTCGAGATTGTGCAGGCGTATGCGGTGGAGAACAAGGATGAGCTATTCTCCAAAAAAAAGAGCGTGGAGAGCGCCCACGGCGTGTTCGGTTTCCGCACCGGCACACCGAAGCTGAAGAACCTGAAGGGCTTCACCTGGGCGGCGGTGACGAACCTCTGCAAAGAGTATCTCCCTTCGTATATCCGCACATCGGAAGAACTGGACAAACAGGGATTGCTGGCCGATCGTGACAATGAAGACGTTGCAGGTATGTTTCCGAAGATCGGCGTGCAAGTGGTGCAGGAAGAGTCCTTCTTCGTGGAACCTAAAAAGGAAAGCGATGCAGCTGCGCAGTGACATGAAAGAGATACACCGCTGGTATCAATACCGCCCGCGCGGGCGATGCTGGGCGGTGTATCTCGAAATCACCTACCGCCAGGGAGACAGTTTTCCCCCGAAGATATCGACACACGGGACAAAGGTCGGAGACTATCTGACCAAGGAAGAGGCACGGCGGGAGACGTACAGGCTGAATGGTTGGACCTATAAAGAAAGGAAGGTATGAGCGAGAAATGGAACGGGGTGCTGATTTCAGCACCCATCTTCGGAGCCGGGCGGGAGAAACCCAAGGAATTCCCCGGTTATAGTTGCGGCTATTGCCAAGGGAACGGGTATGTGCTCGACCCGGACATCATCACCGAGCAGGTGAAGAAACCTTGTCCCTCGTGTGGCGGAACGGGACAGGTGAAGGCGGTGGTGAATGTGGAATGGGTGCCTGACGGCGAAGTGAAACCTTATTTCAAAGAATGACAGTATGCAGCGCATCCCAGTGAAATACATCGTCCAGATAGACAACTTCCATGTGGCAGACTTCATCTTCTACTGGAACTATTACGAACAGCCGTGCTCCCTGCTCCTGCAGAAGCCCAAGACGGAAGGCCTGACTGCCATCCGTCTGGTAGTGGACAGCGACGAAGCGGCCAGCTTCCTGCTCAGGGCAAAGGAGAAGACGGGGTGCAGGCTGTATCAGGTGGATTAATTAACCTTTAAAAATGAATAGTCAAAACAACATTAGCGGTTTCTTATCCGGTCCTTGAGGCCAAGCCAAGAAAGGACTACATCAATCACTTCCGGCAGGCGAAACCGATAGAAGGTGTATACTTCACCACCTTCGCCAGGGAAGTACTTGAAAAGAGAAGCAGACGCAAGTCTGAACACTATGCAGCGGTCTATGACGCAATTATAAAGCATATAGATGCTTTTTCCGAAGAATTCGACTGCGATATATTTACCAATTCCGTTACAGGTGAATTCCTGGATGATTTCATAATTTATCTGGAAGACCAGGGACTCAGGCATAACACAATAGTAGGATATATCCAGAAGATTCAGACGCTTGTCCGTCGGGCATCACAATACAACTATGCAGTAGATAACACTTATGATGAGATTGATTTGAAGTGCGAGCCTACCAATGCCGTGTTCCTGTCAATGAATGAAATCACAAGGATATACTACTACAAGTTTGAGAAGCAGGATAGGCGGAAAGCGAAGGAAAGGATTAGGGATTTGTTTGTGCTTGGTTGTCTTACTGCTTTGCGTTACTCTGATTACTCCACCTTAACGAAAGACAATTTCCAGGGTGACTATTTAGTGAAGCGGACAAAGAAGACGAATGTAGATGTCAAGATACCGATGCACGACTACGTGAAAGAAATCTATGCTAAGTATGGCGGTGTTATTCCTTGCGGCTTGTGTATTCAGTATGTCAACAAATACCTGAAGGTGATAATGAAAGAGATCGGTCTGAATGACCTTGTTACTTATTCATTTACCAAAGGCGGCAAACTGATAACGGTGACTCGTCAGAAGTGGGAATTAATCAGTAGTCATACAGCAAGACGATCGGCAGCCACCAACATGTATCTAACCGGCAGAATGACGACACTGGAAATCATGCGGCTGACCGGGCATCGTACTGAACAAAACTTCTTCCGATACATCCGTCTGACAAATGACGACACGGCAAGAAGTATCTCAGGAGATATATTTTTTAGAAAGTAATAAACGGAGCCTTCCCTTCGGATTTGGGGAGGCTCATAACTATTAAAAAAATGAGTGAAACGAAAATCATATTAGACGCTTGCTGTGGTAGTCGGATGTTTTGGTTCGACAAAGAAAACCCTTTGGCCTTGTTTGCTGACATTAGAGATGAAGAGCATACTCTTTGTGATGGTCGAAGCCTGAAAATCCATCCGGACATTGTATCTGATTTTACCGATATGCCATTTTTGGAAGAATCTTTTAAACTGGTGGTGTTCGATCCTCCCCATCTTTTAAAAGCTGGTAAAGATAGCTGGTTGGCCAAGAAGTACGGAAAGCTTCCGGATGATTGGCCAAGGGTAATAAAGAAGGGTGTCGATGAATGCTTTCGAGTTTTAGAAGACTACGGAGTTCTGATTTTCAAATGGAACGAGGATCAGATAACAGTCAGGGAAGTATTAGAGGCCATCGAACGGCAGCCATTGTTTGGTCATACTACTGGAAGACATGGCAAGACCATGTGGATGTGCTTTATGAAAATTCCCAAAGAGATACAATCATGACGCATGGCAGTTTATTCAGTGGTATCGGTGGATTCGAGTTAGGTGCACAAATGAATAATATTCCCACCTTGTGGAATTGTGAGATAGAAGATTTTCAAAGAACCATCTTAAAACAAGTATTTCCAGATACAAAGCAATATGAAGACATCAAAGAATTATCAAAACCTGAATACGTCGATATTATTAGCGGGGGGTTCCCCTGCCAAGATATCAGCATTGCCGGAAAAGGAGAAGGTATCACCGGCAGCCGTTCCGGGTTATGGAATGAGATGTTCCGAATTATACGGGAAGTTAGACCCAGGTACGTGCTCATTGAAAACAGCCCAATGCTGCTTATTCGAGGATTCGAACGAGTCTTATGCGACTTTTCCCAAATCGGGTATAATGCAGAATGGAAGTGTATTCAGAATAAAGTATTCGGGTTTCCACATAATAGAGAGCGGCTCTACTGTATCGCTTATGACTCCCACCAAATCGGACGGGAAAAGATACACTATGAAGGTACAATCTTTAATCCGGAAAGTCGGTCATTCGAAATTCAAGGAGGGAAATTTAGCAGAATGTCTGGCAGCTCGTTTTGGAGTGAAGATTACTCCGAGTTTTTGCGAATGGATGATGGGATTTCCTATAATGTACACCGTCTTGAAGCAATAGGAAATGCAGTTAATCCAATTGTGGCGGGGTATCTATTCAACTGCATTAAAGAATTTGATAATCAATTAACGTAAAACTAAGTAATAATAAATAAAACCTTATGGCGTACAGGTAACCGTATCTATAAAATGAGTACAAGTAATAATTCAACTGGTGGTGGTATCGGCTTTTGTGGACTCCTTTCAATAGTTTTTATAATCTTGAAATTGACACATTATATTGATTGGTCTTGGTGGTGGGTTCTGTCCCCGCTATGGATTCCGTTAGCGGTAATGTTATCTATTTTTTCAATAGTTTTAGTGTTGAAAGTTATATTTACCCATAGCTAAATTGCCTACAGAAATGAATACAACCTTTGAAAGAACGGCTACTACTACCGATGAATGGTACACCCCGAAAGAAATCATAGATGCGCTGGGTGTATTTGATACAGATCCGTGCGCTCCAGTTAATCCACTTTGGCAAACAGCTATTCGAATGTATAACAAGAACCATGACGGATTAACAAAAAACTGGATAGGTAGGGTTTGGCTTAACCCGCCTTATTCCCGTCCGCTTATAGAGAACTTTGTAAAGAGGCTGGCAGAGCATGGCAACGGCATCGCCCTACTGTTTAACCGGTGCGATAGTAAGATGTTTCAGGATATCATATTTGAAAAAGCAACGGCAATGAAATTTCTACGCAATCGGATTCGCTTCTTTCGTCCGGATGGAACCCGTGGAGATTCTCCCGGTTGCGGTAGTATCCTAATTGCTTTCGGTGAGGAAAATGCGGAGATACTAAAAACTTGCAGCATAGAGGGCAAGTATGTAAGAATCAATTAGAGTAAAACAAATAAAAAAGGAATATAATATGTATACTATATCCAAAGTAACAAAAGAAATTATTGATCTCAATAAATTCCATCTTTTACAACGTGGAGGCAAAGCCTATTACTCAGATTTTCATAAAAAAGAATATCCATTAGAAGATATTGAAGAGCTATATTCTCACTCAGAGATGGATTTTTTTGAATCTAAATTAAAAATAATTCTTACCGTTTTGCCAGCAATTATATCTGCTACTCCTCAAAACACTATTATTGATCATATAAAACAGGCTAATAATTATGCAGATGAAATAGTAAAACAATTGTTTTCTTAAAATTGAAAACATGAAAAGAATAGAAGTAATAGAGCCGCTGCACAACCCTCGTGCAGCGGCTCTATTACTTCTATCGTTTTCCTGACGTCAGGAAGATGGTTTCACGCTCCCGGTTCTCCCAGACATTCCAGTACCGCCTCATGTTGCAACGGCGTCAACGCCCTTTGGCGGGGCTTGTAAAACAGTTCTTTCAGGCGTCGGGTCAACTCCGTGTTCAGGGCAATCCAGCGGTGCAGTTGGCTCACCGCACTTCGGGGTGTATTATTCGGGAAGTATTGTTGTGCCAGGTCGCTCAGATAGATGCCGCCGGGGTGCTTACTTTCTTTCTTCTCTTCATTCATTGTGCGTTTTCCTTTCTTTTTAATCGGGTCAAAAAATTACCCGGTAGTAATCGGACAACTACTACCGGGTGGTTGGTTCACTACTACTAAGTAGTGGGTTCACTACCTATAGGTAGACGATCAGCCCAGCGGATCATCTTCTATGCCGCCGTCACCGCCGCTGTTCCCGCCATTGCCGCCGTCATCGGGTAATGCCGCTTCTCCTTTCTTGACTACACGCTTGAAGGTCAGCCCTCCGTCTCCCGCACGTGTGGCCGCCTTGATAGGCTTGCCGGGGCGGAACTGGATGCTGGCGCCGGTGATGTTGGAGGAAGTGAATTTCTTTTCGGTTTCGGCGCCTTCCGATTGCAGCTGCACCTGGAATGTTCCGAAAGTCTCCAGGCGGACGATCTTGCCTGCGGCCAGATGTTTGTTCACCTGTTTGATCAGGGCGCGGATAGCGTTCAACACATCACCGTCGGTGAGCGAGGTTGAATAGGCGATGTCTTCGGCCATTTCGTCCATGGTTACTTCGCCTGCGGCCTGTGCCTTGGCGTAGAATAGTTTGGGGGCGGCATCGTCGCCCGGTTTGGAGCTCATGTGAGCCAGGGAATAGTTTACACTCATTGCTTTGCAAATTAAGAATTAATAATTAAAGAATTAAAAACTGCGTCGTTTCGCGAAAAAGACGGGGCAAAGGTGGTGTAAACTCGTTATCCGCTGTGGTAGTACACGCTTTTTGATGCTATTTGTTGCATTAATATGTTATTACGATTACTTTTGTATCACGTTTTCAGGAGTTTTCATTCTTTCATTATTCATTCTTTCATTTGCTTGTCAATCCATGAAGAAGAATCGGAGAAAAATAATAGGGTGCAGTTACGTTTTCCGGGTAGAAGATATCGTGCGCATTTACGATGAACATGCGCGCAGCGGCCTGAGTAACCGCGAGATTCTACGCCGCTACATCTGGCCGAAATATCACATTTGCGAAAAGACTTTCTACAACATCATCAACGCCTCTGCCGACCCGCGTATCATCCGCAAGCAGGAAGAGATGCGGGCGCAACTCACTCTTTTCTGATGTTATCCATCACCATACATGTATAGTCGCTGATATCTTCCACCAGTTCCTCGTGGTTGTGGTTGGTGCTGCTGCCTGTGCGGCGGAACATGTTGAATTCCGTCCGTCCGTCACTGCCCATCAGGTTGAAGAGGTGGTGGTCTATGCGGTCCAGCAGGTCGAAGCGGTCGAGGCTCTGCTGCTGGAAGAGGCTGCCGTCGCGTGCGCTTCCGTCCCAGGGGGTGACGATGTGCAGGCGGATGGTGACTTCGGCGCGCTGGGTGGCGCCTCCCAGGTTTCCCCACTTCACGGGCATGAATTCGATGAACGCGGCGGGCGTGTCGAACACTTCTTCCTGTTCGATGAATTCCACTTGTTCGTTCCAGAGGTCGAACGTTTTGATGGCGGGGTCTCCCGTTTTGTCTGTGAGTTGTTTCAGCCGGTCAATGAGGCTGAGGTAAAGGAACTTTCTCATGATGTATAATTTTTAGGCGCGGATTACGCGGGTTTCACGGATTAATTAAATATCTCTTTGATGTTGGCATCGGTGATTTCACGGATGATACGCTCCACGTCGGGGTGCATGCCGATGAACTGTCGTTTGGGGATGATGATTTTGCTGCCCACTTTCTTCAGTGCCATGATTTTGCAGAACTTGGCTTCTTCGGTCAGTTCCCGGTTCTTCTGATTGTCCCGCAGTTCGCCATTCTTTTTGCGTTGCAGCTTTCCGGTGAACTTCGGTTTGTCCGGACGGCTGCGCTTGCTGCCCATGATGAGCATGTAGCGGTACCAGAAGTATTTCTTCATCTTGCGGGTGACGGTGATGGCGCCACCCTCGTTATGGATGGCGGCATATGGAACGCTGCTGGTGAAGACAACGCTGGCGTGGTCGGTGATGGATACCCCGTCTTTGATGCTGCGGCGCAAGGTTCCTTCGCGAGTCAGCAGGCCGCGGCTTTCATCGTCGTTGAACTTCCGGCGCGCCCACTTCTCATTGAAGAACGCTTCCCGCTCGAAGTTCCGGTCGAACTCATCGCCCAGCTTTACGCTGATATCTTTCAGTGTTAGTCTGATGAATCGGTTGGCCTTTTGTTCCAGTTCCTTGGTTATATTTGAATTTTGGGTCATAATGCTTGTTATTTAAAGAATTAAGCGTATCTTTGTGGTATCCGAAACAGGGTAAATGTGGAAAGAAGTTTCCGGGATTGCAGTTCCCGGAGGTGCTGGTTCCTATTTATCCTGTTTTTTGTTGATATATTGCAGAATTTCCTCCTTGTCTGATATACTATGCAGGCGTACTTCTCCATCAAACATTTCACGTGCTATAATCCAGGTTTTATCTCCTTTGAGTTCCGTTTCAAACAGGTGCATGGTAATGGATTCATTGTGTCTGTCCGTTCCAGCTCCCATATACGTAGCCTCCCTGATGACATCTTTGATGCGTAGTAACATTTCATTCTTTTCGGCAACATGCTTGTGCGGTTGGTTCAACCACTCTTTGATGCCTTTCTTGCTGAAGGCGATTTCCTTGCCGAACTCTTCATTGGTAAACGTTTCATCTTTCAGGTATTCAGCCTCTTTCTGAATCTCCTTTCTGCGTGTCTTCAATTCCTCTTTCCGTCTTTTCATCTCCCTGATTACCTTGCAGGCGGCGCACAATTCATTATCCGGTTCCTTCACCAGTTTCATCGGCTGTAATTCACAGTTCCGGCACTTACTGATGGTATAGGGATTGTAGAATGGGAAACATGCCATCTGTTTGCCCGGATTGAAACGCATCATTTCCTGGTGTTTCCCCGCCGTTGCCTGGCTGCCTGCCAACATTGCTTCCTGTTCGTTGCTTTCGGGATAATCACGTCGGAGGACACGGGCTACGGTGCAGCGGCAATTCCAACCATTTGGCGGGAAGTAACTGTCCCAAAACTTGGAAGTGACGGGCAGAGTGATGTTGTGCATCAGGCGGTGGCTTTCGCGTACCCGTTTGTCGCCTACCGTACGGTATTGTAGCAGATAGCGGTCCCGGTCCTCATCCTCCCCCCAGCCCTGCCACCTGGCGGCCATATTGGCTGCTGACATGGCGAAATTGTATTCTGCTTTCAAGTACCATTTGTTATAGTTCTCGTTTATCTTTTGAACGTCGTTTAAAAAGCCTTCAAAAGGTTTGCGGTTGCCATCCTTATCCAGCAGTGAGGGAAATGCCTCGTTCAATTCATGGAAGGTCTTAAAGCCGGAGAACACAAAGTTCGATTCCTTCAGGCGTTGCACGCTGATGTCATCCAGCGGACGCTGGCGGATGGAATAGTCTACTGCGTCATCCAGCACCGTAGCGTGTGTACGGACGAATTGTTGTACTTCTTCATCCTTCAGCATCTCCGGGGTGAATTCCGGCTGGCGGTGTAGCCATCTCATAAGCAGGACAAAAGCAGCTTCCACGTTGGCAGTGTCCACGTCCGATTCTTTACCCGCTTCTATCTTGTCCAGTTGCATTTCGCTTCCGAAATAAGACAGGCATGCCCGTTTGTGCAGCCCTTCATAGTCCGAAGGGCTTAGTCGAAAAAAGGTTTAACGAGTTTCTGTTTTCCGTTCTTGTCCTTCTTGCTATTCTTGTCTTCATCATCATCGCTGTCCGGAACCACAACAGGCGCCGCCTCTCTCTTCCCAATGATAGGCACATTATACTTGTCTATAAAATACTGCGGGTCCACCTCATAGTTCTCCAGCAACAGACGCTCGTATGCTACCTGCTGTTCAGGAGTGAAGTCGATACCTTCGTACCAGTCGAAGCGGTATCCCCGCAACGGAAAACCGTGCTTTATCATCTTCGGAATGAGCTGGAAGTTGATAATGTCGCGCAGGTTGTCGGCATCCTTGCTGACAAGGTTCTTCAGCACTTCCAGGTGCACCTCGCTTTGTGAAAGACTGCTGCCGTTCTCCGTGGTCATAGTTTCGGTGAGTACTCCTTTTGATAGCTCGGAGTTGGCCCGGTCTATGCGCTTGTCAAACACGTTATAAGCATCCCCGCGAGTAGATTCTTTAATTTCTATATCCGTTCCTTCGGGGAAAAGCGCCCAGCCTGCCGCGCCCATGCTGCCCAGCATCTTTTCAATACGGCCCTGTTCCTTGGCGTCGCGGCTGGTGGTTTTCCCCACACGGAAGGGGATACCGAATATTTCGGAGAACATATCCCAGAAGCTACAGACATTCTTCTTCGGTATGGTATGCTGGGCGCACTTCAGATACAGGCCCAAGCCATTGGGTTCGCCTACTTCTATTACCCAGTCCGCCATTGGTGAATTGCGGTAATCGTAACCGTTCTGCCACCTTTCCTGCTGGTTCACCACCAGTACGCCGTATTCCGGGATGACATGTCGGCGTGGAACCAGCTGTACGTTGCTGAATGCGGGTACGCCGTCCACCACGATGATATCGCCCAACTGGATGAGCGAGTGTCCCCAATAGATGCTGTCCAGAGCCAAATCCATGAAGGTCTTGAACCAGGGCGACTCGAAGACGGCCGTCAGGTCAGGATTCTCATCGCCTTTCCTGTCCACGATGCGGAAACTTTTGTTCAACACGTAGCCTTTGCGCTGCCCCACACAGCCGGTGAGGTGCATGTCCACTTCCACGTCGCCGTATACGTCGTACAACGGCACACGGTTGGGATAATCCACGTTAATGGCATATTGCCAGGCGTTGCGCCAGGTGCGCAGGTCTTTCTTGGTCAACGCTTCGGTCTGCAATTGCAGGTTGACGGAAAGTTGGGTCACCCGTTTCAGCTCGGCCGGGTTGTCCAGATTCACACGTCCCACTTTTACGGGGTTTTGTTTCTTATTCTTAGTCGACATAATGTTACCAGATATAATCGTTTTTAGATGCCGATCCGTAGCGGACCGGATTGTGGTAGTCTTCTTCACCACACGGACCGGTGACGGTAGGGATATCAGGTGTGACGTCCCCTGCCTGTATATCTTTCAGGTACTTCAAGGCTTGTTCGTAACGTTTTTCCCGTATTTCGTAGCCCATTTTCTGGGGCAGGGAGCAACACATGTGATAGAGTGCGATATCGGTGACACATCCCACCAGTTCCGCATCTCTCCGATCGCCTTCAAGAGCGAAGGCCGCTTCTACGTCGTATCGTCCACGCAAGGCACCGGCTACGCGGGATATGGCACGTTCTTCCGCTTTCAAGCGGTTGTCCGGGGAACTTTGTTGCATGATTTTCAGTGCATCGGCTCCTACCTGTATGTAATCTTCTTCTGTGATGAACATGTCTTTAATTATGAATTATAAGTTATGAATTATGAATGGTCACCATGACTGCGAGGGCGGTTGCCGCACTCCCATGCGAGGGACGAAACTTTCTTCGCGTACCTGCTTTTGCAGTTTGTAGATGGCGCCTTCGTCGGCATCCGGCCCGTCATCGTGGGCACGGCTGCCTTTCTCGAAGGCGAGGGTCTGTTCGATGCCGGTCTTCATGTCGTTGTCGGTCTTCAACTTCTCGTTGTACCACACGAAACCGCGCTCCCATAGCGGGCTGATGGCTTCGATGCGGGCGAACTTGTCCGGTTTCTTTCGCTTGTCGGCGGTGACGGGTACTTGGTAACCCCGCAGGTTGCCTTCACGCTCGAATTCATCCAGTATAGTGTCCTGCATGAAGTTGGCTTCCATGTAGATGGTGACGGCAGCATCTTCGGGCAGCGACTCCCAGAGGTCATATACCCAGCGTACCATTTCGCCTACACTGCACTGGCGCACGAAGGCGCGCAGGCAGTGCAGTTCGGAGCGTTTGGCGGATTTCAGTCCGGGGCGCGGGCGTCCCCACAGTTTGGCGGCCTTGTAGTCGTTCTTGCTGCTGTCCTTGAAAGAGGGGTCGATGTAGAGCACAAGGCTTTCATAATAGCACGGCTTCAGCATCCGGCGCCATTGTATCCAGCGTTCCTGGAAGACGGCGCCTTCAGTGATGGGGTTATGCATGTATTCCTTCTGGAAACTGCGGTATCCCATGAACTTTTCGCGGCTGCGCAACAGTTCGATGGTGTAGCATTCCGGCCAGGCAGGCGTGCCGTCTTTGGTGATGGCATAGACGGTGCTGGTGTAAACGGTGTCGCTGTCGATAATCTGCTGGAGCACGCTGTTCTTGCTGATGAGGTTGCCCACCATGATGAACCGTCCTTCCTTACCACCGAAGCAACCGAACAGAGCTTCCTTGATCCACTTCGTCATTTCGCGCACACGGGCTTCGCTGCGGCACATTTCATCGTCATCCAGGTCATCCACGATGATATAGTCCGGACGCATGTCCCGGAATCGCAATCCACGGGGCGACTGTCCACGCCCACGGCTGAAGAAAGCGCACTGGTCCTTGGTGACGAATTCGCCTTCCTGCCAGCATCCGGCATTGTACTGCTCGCCAAAATCCTCGATGATGTACTGGTTGAACTGTAGTTCCGCCTGGAGGTCGCCCAGCAAGGCGTCGGCATTGTCTTCGCTTTTGCCTACCAGCACCATGACGTGCAACATGCTTTTGAACTTCAGCCAGAGCGGGACACCCACATCCAGGTGCACCGACTTGGCATGGCCGCGCGGCCATTTGAAAACGGCACGCATTTCCGGATGCTTCTCGATATAACGGGCGGCATCGTTGTGGAACCTGGCATTCTTGCACTGGCAATAGTGGCTGAGGTATCTCTGGCAGAAATACTCATAATCCTTCAGGGCGCGGGCGATGTTCTTCTTCCGTTCCGCTTCCGTCTCCGGCTTGCGCTTCGAGGTGATGCGCAGCAACCGGTTACAATGCTCTTCCCACCGTTTGAGTGCCTCTTTTTTCTCTTCCGCTGTCATTTCTGCTTGAATTTGATATTCATGAAGTCGCTGTGCAGTTGGTTGATGAGCATGATAAGTTTGTCATCTATTTCCGGATATTCCTCACGATGGGTCACCAGCCAGTTCTCGAACTCAATGATAGTATCCACCTTGTTCACGATGTTGGTGTTCCGGTTGATTTCCTTGATGCCCTTTGCCGCTTTTATCAGTGAGTCTGTCATGCAGCTGATGCTCTTTTCGTCAGCGTCTGTATTTTCTATGGCTTCTCCCAGTTTGGAGAGAGTCATGGACGTGATGGACTCTTTGCTCATCTCACGCGCGGCACGTTCTTCTTTCCAATTCTCCTGGTTTACCCAGCGGCTGACGGATTGCCTGGTCACCCCGGTAAGTTCCACGATCTGCATGATGGGCGTACCTTTCATGTAGAGGTGCTTGGCCACCGCCTTCTGTTTGCTCATGTCTTTTGCCATACCTTCTAACTGCTTGATTATAGCGGCAAAGTTGCGAAGCCCGTGGCGGGCGGCGAAAAAACGGCGGAGTGGTTACAAAGTATTGCGGACAGGCTGCACGCTTCATCGCAACCGTTGCACACTTTTTTGTGCGGTTGTGCACGTAGCCGTAAGTTTGCGCCAAAATGAGACGCAAATCATGGGAAAAAGAATCAGGATATCAAGTGAAAGTTTAAACTGCTTCGGCACGTGGGTGAAGACCGACGGCATCGATTACGGGCAATACCAGCAAAACCCCTTGCTGTTGTATATGCACCGTCGCGGAGAAATAATAGGTAGCATCAAGGATTTCCGGGTAGAGGGAAAGGATGTGACCGGGGAGCCTTACTTCGACGAAGTGCGGGATGAATCAAAAATATTGAAACAACAGTTTGACAAGGGCACGCTGAAGATGTGCAGCCCTTACTTTGAAGTAATAGAGACGAGCGATGCTCCCGAACTTCTGAAGCCGGGACAAACACGTCCTACGGTGACCAAATGCAAGCTCCTTGAAGTAAGCATGGTGGATATGGGCGGCAATGACGACAATATCGTGCAACTCAGCTATCGGGGTAACGAACTGAAGCTGGCGGTAGGCGAAGACTGCCCGTCCCTTCCTTTACTGAAAACTAACGGCGGAGAAGCTCCGCAAAACAATAATTCTAAAACAGAAGAGACTATGAATGTAGATTTCAAAGCTATCGCCCTGAAGCTGGGCCTGCCGGAGACGGCAACGGAAGCGGAGATTCTCGCCAAGGTTGGCATCTTGCTGGGATATCAGACCGCCAATACGGAACTGCGCACACAGTTGGATGCCATGAAATTGGCAGGTGTCACTCAGATGGTGGATAACGCCATCAAGGCCGGAAAGTTCAATGCCGACAAGAAGGATCACTTCATTAACCTGGGCAAGACAGTAGGTGCCGAAAGCCTGAAACTGACGCTGGACAGCATGGCGGCCGTTACAAAACCGATGCAACTGATCAATCCCGGCGGCGGCGCAACGGGCGGCGGCATGGCAACCGGGCAATGGAACAAACTCAGTGAGGTTCCGGAAGCGCAGCTGAAACTGATGCGTGAGAACGAACCGGACAAATACCGTGCGCTGTACAAGGCGGAATACGGCATTGAATGTCCGAAATTCAATTAATAACTAACAATTAAAAATCAAATCGAATGAATTCTATCTTGAAATTTGTTTGCGGCACGCTGTTCAACGTCTTGATGGGCGTGGTTCTGGCGTCATTGGTAGGGGTAACCCCTGCAATAGGTGCAGTGGCGGGCGCGGTTGTCCCGGCAGTGCTTGGAAACTTTATGCCCGCAGGTGCAGCCTTCGAGGGTGTATATACGGAGGTGTGGACCGGAGAATTGATAAAGCGTCTGAATGCCGGACTGAAGGCGGACTGGCTGAACGGTATTCCGGATTATTCCGCCAAGGTGGACAATGAAGTGATTCACCTGGTGGACGTGGGCGGTGATCCGGATGTGCTGGTAAACAATACGACCTATCCCATTCCTATACAGGACTTGACGGAAAGCGATGTGCCGGTAGGTCTGGACAAGTTCCAGACGAAAGCCACCCGCGTGACGGATGACCAGCTTTACGCCTTGTCTTTCGACAAGTATTCCGCTGACGTGGAACGTCATGGAAACGCGATTCTTACAGTAAAGTACAAGAAAGCCGCCCACGCCTTGGCTCCCTACAGCCATACGGACAAAACGCCGGTTATCGCAGCCAGCGGAGCGGCCGACGAATCGGGACGCAAGAAACTGACCGTAAAGGACATCATAGCCCTGAAGCGTGCCTACGACAACATGGAGGTGCCCGAAGACGGCCGTGTGCTCGTTCTTTGCCCCGACCATGTGAACGATCTGCTGGAAGCCGACCAGAGCTTCAAGGACAAGTACTACAACTACACCTCCGGGAAATTGCTGAACATGTTCGGTTTCGAGGTGTACACGTATGTGAATTGCCCGTACTACACGAAAGCGGGCGTGAAGGTGCCATACAATGCCGCTCCGGCGGCTACTGACCTGAAAGGTTCTTTCTCTTTCTACCGTCCGCGCATGTTCAAGGCGCAGGGAAGCACGAAGATGTATTACAGCGAGGCGCGTACCAACCCGACCACACAGGAAAGTCTGGTAAACTTCCGCCATCACTACATCGTGCTGCCTAAGAAGCTGGAAGCATTTGGCGCCATCTATAGCTGGGACGGCGCAACGGCACAAAGCAAGGACCAGGCCGTTCCGGCGGAAAAGCGCTGGGCGCAGGTTCGCCGTGAAGCCGCAGCGTTCGTAGAAGCCCTTGCGGCGGATGGCGATTTCGTCCACAGGCGGGTCAATTTCCAGAATCACCGGGCGGTCATTGGAAAGCATCGACAGCGCGCGCGAACCGTACCGCTGTCCGCGCAGGGCGGGGAGAATGCAGAAATGCTCGATGTAGCGGAAATCCGGCGTTTCCCAGTAGAGCATATCGCCGACGAAAGCGCTGCCGTCCAGAATCGCCGTGAAGTGATAGTCAGGGTGGGTCAGAATGGCGGTTTGCGAGGGCGTTTCGCGCTGCTCATGCGCGGGAAAGCTGATCCCGTAGAGCGCCATCGCGTCGGCATACAGCGGGTGATTCGGGGATGGAATCCGTTCAAACGTCATGTGGAAGCTCCTTCAGGGAAGATTTCGGCGGGCAGGCGCAAATCCGTGCGGGGGATTTTGTCCCACGAGAACAACGGAATCAGCGCATCCAGCGTCGTCGGGCGCATTTCTGGCTGAATCCCCGCGCTCCACGCGAGGAAGCCGAGAAGCTCCTCCGGCGAAAAGCGCTTCGAGAGCGCGGACAGATCCAAATCGCGGTCGCGCTTCGCCAGCCGCCGCCCCCGCGCGTCCATCAGCAGGGGAATATGCGCGTAAGCAGGCTGCGGATAGCCCAGGAGATGCTGCAAGTAAATCTGCCGCGGCGTCGCGCTGAGGATGTCTCGCCCGCGCACAACCTCCGTCACGCCGGATAGCGCGTCGTCCACAACCACCGCTAACTGATACCCGAACAGCCCGTCCGACCGCTGCAAGAGAAAATCCCCGCAGTCGCGCGCAAGATTCTCCGCCTGCGCCCCGAAAACGCGGTCAGTGAAGGTGATTGTCTCATCCGGCACACGCAGACGCATGGCAGGCGCACGGGTTTGGGCACGCTCCGCAGCTTCCTCCGGGGTCAAATGCGCGCAGGTGCCGGGGTAGATGAACTGCGTGTCGCCCAGATTCGGCGCGACGGTCGCGTGCAGCTGCGCGCGGGTGCAGAAGCACGGGTACACATGCCCTTCGCGGCGCAGGCGGTTCAGTACATCCTGATAAACGCCGCTCCGCTCCGACTGGTACAGCGGCGGCGCATCCCAGCGGAAGCCGAGGAAGCGCAGATCATCAATCGCCTGCTGTGCCAGCGCGCGCGGGCAGCGGGGAATATCCACATCCTCAATGCGCAGCAGAAACTGCCCGCCCTGACTGCGCGCGGACAGGTACGCCAGCATCGCGCAGAGCAGATTGCCCAGATGCAGCCGTCCGCTGGGAGTCGGCGCGAAACGTCCTATCATCGGGGGATTACTCCTTCTTTGCCTTGAACAGGTATTCATCCACCTTCTGGCGGATTTCGGGGGCGATTTCCCGCTTGATGGGGAAGGAAGCCGCGTTTGCCAGCCGAGCAAGCAGCACAAAGCCCTGCTGCAAGGTGATATCCAGCGCGTGCTCATCGAGATAACCGCTCTTCAGGCTGTCATGCCGATTATGCATGTAGTCCGCGCCGTTTGCGCCGAAGCGGGCGAGATTGATGGCGGGCACGCCGTTATCCGCGAAGGGGATGCAGTCGCTGGAATAGGTGTCCTGCTTGGCGCGGACACCGTAGCCTGCTTCGCGCAGAACGCCCGCGACGTAGTGCAGGGCATCATCCGTGGCAAGGGTGACGAGGTGGTTCGAGCCGAGGGTCGGCGCGGCGACGTCGAAGTTGAGCATGGCGACGCAGTCCTTGAGTTCGTCCGCGTGCGCCTTG
>OLWB01000678.1_pt1 | contig 34802 bp, 29 predicted proteins | sample 1673331 | NCBI WGS metagenome assembly OLWB01 (sample SAMEA3178943, study PRJEB25190) | human gut metagenome | biome: human gut; feature: human-associated habitat; material: faeces | place: Austria | collected 2013
GTACTATAAATTGCAAATCGTTTCGTATTTTTTGAATGTAATAACGATCATTCTTTACATTATCCATATATTTTTATCCCATCTTTTAATATTTCTTGTGTTAATTCTAAATTATCTTTTAATTGATTAATTTCTAAAACATCTACTTTTTTGTGTAGTGCTTCTCTAATTTCTTCGACTAATCCATAAAATTTTAGTCCTTTTACATTTGCTGAAATTAACAGATCCACATCACTGGTTGGCTTTGCTTTCGATTTAGCGTAAGATCCAAAAAGATAACAAAAATTTACATCATATTTTTGAAATACATTTCCGCATTTTTCAGTTATATATTCTATATCAATAATTCCATGTTCTTCGTCTATTGGATTTATTTCTGAAAGTTTTTCTAATATATATTTGTATTTCAAACTTCCTTGTTTTTTCTCATCATTCTCATATGATTTATAAGAACGTAAAGATATTCCTACCAAATCAGCAACTTGTTGTTGTGTCATCTTTTTTTCAGTTCTCATTTTTTTTAACTCACCCATCATAATTGCACCTCTTAATTTATAATAGTGCAATTTTTGCACTTCGTCAATTCGAAGGTGCAAAAATTGCACCATTATTTAAATTCTATAATAGGTATTTTTTTCTTAATAAATTTTTTTATTCTATGATCATGGCTGGCTTATCTGCATATTCATCGAGAAAAATCAATACTTTCTTGCCGTATAAAAGATTTAGATCACTGGATAACTTCCTTGTAACCTTTGCATTCCTTATAAATCTACTTTTGAAATTCCTTCCACAAAACCTCTTTCGGTGCCTCAATCTCATTTGCCAATGTATGTTCCGTTAATTTTGACAAAATTTTTAATTTCTTATTGATCATCGGGCGCATGCAGTTTGGAACGTGTTCCTGATGGGCTCTGTGAATTGCCACACATTCTTTGCAATTTCCATGATATCTACAGGCTTTTTGACATGGGCAGTGGTCTTTGTCTGCATATTCTTTTCGAAATTCTGCTGCGAATTCTTCTTGTAATCTTAAACCTTCTGCTCTGTTTCCTTTGTGGAATTCTGCCATTGCTGCGATTTCTTTTTCATTATATTCGATTTTCATATACTATACCTACTCCTTTATCCATATAGATTTTCCTTCAATTTGTATTATAATAGAATAAATGAAACGATGCCATGATAAATAAAAATATAATGAAACTGGAAAGAGATAATCTTAAAAATGAAACGAATTGATTTTGAAAATGGGTCTGTAACCCAAAATATCTTTGCAGCGGCACTTCCTATGCTTGTTGCTCAGATCTTAAACTTATTATATAACATCGTCGATCGTATCTATATCGCACGAATCCCACATGTCGGAACTGCTGCCCTTGGTGCTGTTGGACTTTGTTTTCCGTTGGTTGTAATTATCACTGCTTTCGCCAACCTGTTTGGAAGCGGTGGTGCTCCGTTATTTTCTATCAGTAGAGGTCAAAAGAAAAATAAGCAGGCTGTTCATATCATGAATACTTCATTTACCATGGTTTGTTTTAGTGCTGTCGTATTGATGATGATCGGGCTTTTCTTTGCACGCCCACTTTTAATATTATTCGGAGCTTCCCGTGATGCTCTCGTGTATGCTTTTCCTTATATGATGATCTATCTGATCGGTACACTGCCATCGATGGTCGCGATTGGAATGAATCCGTTTATTAATGCTCAGGGTTATTCAACAACTGGTATGCTTTCCGTTGCGATCGGTGCCGTTGCCAATCTGCTGCTCGATCCATTGTTTATTTTTGTATTTGGACTGGGTGTACGAGGTGCTGCGATCGCTACTGTGATCTCTCAATGTCTGTCTGCTTCTTTTGTGTTATTCTTTCTTACAAAAAAAGCAGAATTAAAAGTACGTTTTCTTAAGAAACATGAATTTTCAGAGAGTATCGGTTACGCCAAAAATATCATCAGTCTTGGAACTGCTGGTTTCATCATGCAGTTAACAAACAGTCTGGTAAGTATTGTCTGCAACAATGTACTTTCTGTCACTGGAGGAGATATTTATATTTCTGTTATGACAATCATCTCCAGTGTAAGACAGTTGGTAGAAACACCGATCTACGCTATGAACGAGGGTGGATCGCCAATTCTAAGCTACAACTATGGTGCCAGACGCCCAGCCAGAGTACGGAAAGCAATGATCGTTATAGGCTCTATGATTTTATGCTATACAGCCGTTATGTGGAGTGTCATCATTTTAGCTCCTGGTGCATTGATCCGTGTATTCAGCTCCGATGCTGCACTTGTGAAAGATTCCATTCCTGCATTGAATCAGTATTTTGCTGCATTTATCTTTATGGATCTGCAGTATATTGGACAGACAGTGTTTAAATCATTAAATAAGAAGAAACATGCCATCTTTTTCTCATTGCTTCGTAAGGTGGTTATTGTTGTTCCTTTGACTTATTTTATGCCTTATGTGTTACATATGGGAACTTCTGGAGTGTTTTTGGCAGAGCCTGTTTCTAATGTGATCGGTGGAGGGCTTTGCTTTGTTACGATGCTTTGTACTGTGTTGCCGGAATTGAAGCAGATGGAGAAATTTTAATTTGTGGTTGATGACGGAAATTATTGGTGGAATATTCATCAAATCGGTGTTCATAAGTTCCTTTAATCTTATGTCCGTCACATATACGAAAGCCTACAATCGCAAAACAGATTTTTTACTTCTTAACTCCCATATCGTCTTCCCTAAACTGATCAAATGTTCTCATCTGATATGTAGAATTCGTAAATGAGCATCCACGATACATACAATCCACTACATAATTGATCTCTTTATATTCATCTTTATAATCTGAATCAAAGAAATTGATCTGCATCATGTAGTCTTTTTTTCCATCGCTTGTGAGCAGTACATATTCACATTTTGTTTTGTCGCTGTCTAAATATCCCATGACGATCATGCTTGATTTACCTTGATATAGTTTTGGTGTTTTGCCGCCTTGTGGGTATGCGTATGTGACGTTCTTTATGGATTTTTTCTTTTGTTTGTATAATTTCTGAACGCTTTTTACTGCATTTCCTGATCCTGCTTTTTGTGATGAAATAACTGCTTTGATCTCGTAATCATCGGCTTTATCACTGTTTGCGTATTCTAATGTGTATTGATTTCCTGTTTTATTTACATAACTGCGGTTAAACAGGTATTTTGGATAGGCGAATTCAAATGAGTTGTCCTCGCTGCTTACATACTGATAATCATCGCTGTCTGTGCATGCGGATAAATCCATGTCTTCGTTGTCTGTGTAGGATAATACTTGTGATTTCTCTGTGCTATCCTTGGCATCGGCTACATCTTCTCCTGCGTTATTTTCTGTTGCTTTCTTTTCCGTTGTTTTTGCTGATGTTTTGTTCTCGGTTGTTGCTGTAGCTTCTTTTTTGTCTTCTGATTTTAAATATTGGAATCCAAATATTCCAACAACGACAACGATCACGCATGCTAAAGCAATGATCCAGCTTTTTGATGATCGTTTTGGTTCATTTTGAGGTTCTGTGTAGATCTGCTGTTTGGGTTGTGCTGGCTGCTGTTTTGCCTGTTGCTGTGACGGTATTACCAGTTTCTCTCCACAGTTTGCACAGAATCTTGCATCATCTTTATTTTTGGCTCCACACTTCTTGCAATACATCTCTGTCCTCCTTAATTATTTTTCGTTCCACAGTAAATACAGAATATCGCATCTTCTTCTAAAAGTGCTCCGCAGTTTTTGCAATGTCTTGGTGCTGGCTGTATTTCCTGTTCTTCTACTACTACTTTAGCACCGCAGCTTCTACAGAATCTATCTCCTTCTCTTAACGTACCACCGCAATTTGGACAGATATTCTCTTCTTGTTCTTCCTTTTCTTCTGGTAATTTACATCCACATTCTCCACAAAACAGACTGTCTTTTGCGTTCTTTGTTCCGCACTGTGGACAGATTTTTGGCTCTTCTAATGTCAGATCAAGAATCTGTTGTTCCATCTGATTGATCTCCTGATACTGGTTTTCAATTTCCTGACATAGTTCAGAAAAATCTCCATCTGGATCTTTTGCGTATTTTACATAATATACTTCTCCAAGTTTTGTAAAATTCTCCTGTATTTCTTTTTCTTTGTCTGCGATCTGACCTTTTATTGTATTAACTAATTCCTCTGTATTCTCAATGTTCTCTGGCATTGACATCTAGTTTGTCCCCCTTATATATTTTTAATTCTTTTAAAATCAGTATAGCATTTCTTTTTTTGCCTTTCAATTATTGGAAATGCGTAATATGAAAATATTAAACATATATCAACAAGAAGGAAAAGGACTGCTGATCACATTGATCGCTGTCCTTTTCCTAATAACCTAATAACTTATTTATTTTTGATTATTTAATCTTGATCGTGATAGTTCTTGCAGATTCCTTATCGCTATTGTAAATAAATACTTTCGTTGTTCCTACTGCTTTACCTGTGATAATTGGGGTAATATTCTGTGTCTTGCTTTCTCCTTCTGTCATTGTCACATCACTAAGACTTAATAACGCTAACTGCTCACTTTCTTTTATGTTGTGGTGCTCCATTAGGTTCTAATGTTCCTCCAACCTGTTTCTTCATTCTGAAACGGTAGAAGATGATTGTTGCTAATGTAGATACAACTAAGATTCCAACGAATACTGCGACATCCTGTCCGATCTGTCCATCCATGGATAGTGTATGACGAAATGCGTGTACTGTGTAGCTGAATGGCATATATTTGTGTAATACTGTGTAGAAGTGTGGTGCCATATCCAGTGGATAGGTTCCTCCTGCTGCACCTAACTGTACAACCATGAATACTAACATGACGAAACTTCCGACACGATTTAATAACATTTCTCCAAAGCAGATCAATGACATAAATGCCATAGATGCTAAAACTGCCATTCCAAATGTCTTTCCTACATAATGTGGTTCCAGTCCATTGATTCCCATCAGAACTGCTACCATGATCACTGCCTGAACAATTGACACTGCTGCCATAACTGTGACTTTGCTTAACCACCACTGTAGTCCACTCTTAACTTCTTCGTTTTTCTCCATCAAAGGATACATTAATGTAAATGCCATACATGCTACGAATAATCCAACAGACATCATGTAAGGTGCCATTGCGTGACCATTGTTGTCAACATGTGAGTATTCTACATTCTTAGCTTTGACTGGTACTGCAAACATCTTGCTTGTCTTGTTTGTAGCTTTAATACTATTAACCTGATCTGCTCCCTTCTGTAAGGAATCTTTTAATGTCTTACTTCCACTTTGTAAAGTTCCGATTCCATTTCCTAAAGTTGTAGATCCTGCTGCAAGTTTGCTTGATCCATCTGCGATCTGTCCGGCTCCAGATGCTAACTGTCCGGCTCCGCTGTTTAATGTATTGTTGTTTGCAATTAAAGTTGCTGTTCCTTTTTTCAATGTTTTTGTTCCATTATAAAGCTGTGTTGTTCCTGACATAAATGTTGGAAGATTTGAGCTTACTTGGTTGATTCCATTGTTGAGCTGTTTTGCTCCGCTGTTTAATGCTTTGGAATTATTCTTTAATGTTGTAAGTCCTGTATTTAAGCTGCTTACGCCTGCTGTGTAATTTGCAATTCCAATCTTTAATTGTCCTGTACCTGTACTAAGTCCAGATTCTAATGTTGAAATTCCTGTATCTACCTGTGAAGAACCACTCTTTAACGCTGTCAATGCCTGTATCATTCCCATTGTTTCTGGAGTTTTTCCACGCTTGTCTAATCCTGTTTTCACAGTTTCTAATCCTGAATACATTGAAGTTACTGCATGTGAACCTTTTGGCAATACTTTTTCAGAACTTGATGCTAACGCTGATACCTGTTGTTTTACTGCGGCTAATGTTTCATCTGAAGAAGCAGACTGTGTACTTACTTTTGTTGTTGTAGTTGCTTTTTCCTGAGATGCTTTCTGTGCATTTGTATATGTTTCATCTACATCTTCTTCTACATCAGATGCTGCACTTTCAACTTCACCAATCTCTGATAAAAGCTGTTCCTTTTCTTCATCGGATAACTTGCTTAATGCAGAAGAATTCTTTAATTTACTTACTTTACTCTGTAATGTGTTAACTTTTTCTTTTGCAGTTGCTGCACTTTCTGCTGCTTTTTTACTGTCTGTATTATCTACTGTTGTTGTTGTAGTTTTTGTTGACTGTGTTGTTGCTGCACTTCCATTTAATGATTTGTTTAACTGCTGAATGCCGTCATTTAACTGAGTCATTCCAGCACTTAACTGCTGAATATCTGTTGATTCTGGAAGCTGTTGTCCAATCAGTGCTGAGGACTGTTTCGCTGCTGTTAATACACTGTCAATTCCAGTTGTTAAAGATCCTGTTCCTTCTTTTAACTGTGCAGTTCCACTTTTGATTCCTTCTGATAACTGGTCTACTCCTGATGTTAATGCTGTATTTTTAGCAACAAGCTGTTTGCTTCCAGCCTGTGCTGTGCTAACACCGTTTGTATACTTTGCGATTCCAATCTTTAATGATTTAGAACCCGTTGATAACTGTGTTGCCCCGCTTGAAAGCTGTGCAACTCCGTCTTTTAATGTCTTTGTTCCAGATTTTAATGATTTTGCTCCACTGTCAACTTTGGCCACACCATCTGTATATGCTTTTAATCCTACAGAAAGTGATTTAGCTCCATTCTGGAATGTTAATGTGCTGGATGCGAGTTTGTTTAAATTCTGCTCAATTGTGTCATTTCCAGCTTTCAGTTTCTTCGCTCCACTTTCAATCTTTCCTGATCCATCGGCTGCTTTCTGGAACCCAGAGCCTGCAGTTTTGATCTGAGCAAATACTGTTTTTACATAAGTTTCTGTTACTTTTTCTCTGACTGACTTTTCAATCTTCGCCATAGCACTATCATCCATCTTGGATGCTACATAGTTTGTACCTGGATTTGTCTTGTATATCAGTTTCATCTGTTTTGGATTCTTATCCATTAATGTTGTTGCATTCTTTGAGAAGTCTTCTGGAATGGAAATGATCATATAATATTCTCCACTCTCTAATCCTTCTTTTGCTTTCTTATCACTTACAAAACGAAAATCAAGTGATCCTGAATCTTTCAGATTCTTCACCAGATCATCACCAACTTGTAATGTCTTACCCTCGTATTTTACCTTCTTATCGTGATTTACCACTGCTACTGGTAATTCGTCTGCATCTCCGTATGGATCCCACATAGAACCAAGGAATACAGATGTATAAATTGCAGGAATCGTAATGATCGCGATCAAAATGATAATCATCCAGGGGTTCTTTAAAATTTTCTGCCATTCTCTTTTTAACATGATCACAGCTGCTCCTTCCTTGCATTATTGTTACTATCAAAGAGGTTTCTTCTCCTTAAATCATTCGTTATTATATGCACTTTCTTGATAAAAGTCAACTATTTATTGAACGTTGGTCATTTTTATTTTTTGTACAATTGGTCATTTTTTGCTAAAAAGAGAAAAAAAATATTCTTCCTTTATATATATCTCATAAAAGAAGAATATTTCGTATCTTATTTACTTTCTTTTTTAATGTAGATCGGACGTTTCTTTGTCTCTAAATATGTCTTAGACAAATACATTCCTACAACTCCGATTCCAAGTAACTGAATTCCACTTAAGAAACTGATAACACAGATCAATGACGGCCATCCTGCGACCGGATCTCCAAATATTGTTGCTCTTATGACAACAAACAACAGGAATAAAAATGCAATGATACAAACGATCACTCCGATCAGTGATACGATCGTAAGCGGCACTGTGGAGAATGCAATGATTCCTTCTAATGCATATCGGAATAATTTCCAGAATGACCACTTTGTCTCTCCTGCTGCACGTTCTACATTCTCAAATTCAATCCATTTTGTTTTAAATCCTACCCATCCAAAGATACCTTTTGTAAATCGGTTATATTCTGGCATGGAAAGGATTGCGTTAACCATATCTCTCTTCATCATACGAAAATCTCTGGCTCCATCTACGATATCAGCATCAGAGATCTTATTGATCAATCCATAAAAACGTCTTGCGAAAAATGAGCGGATCGGTGGTTCTCCCTTTCTTGTAACACGTCTTGTTGCCACACTATCATATCCTTCTTCCTCGATGCTTCGGATCATCTCTGGAATTAAATGTGGCGGATCTTGAAGATCAACATCCATTGTCACAACATATTCACCATTGGCATGTTCAAATCCTGCATACATCGCAGCTTCTTTTCCGAAGTTCCTGGAAAATGATACATAATGAATACATTCATCCTGTTCACTTAATTTCTTTATAACTTCTAATGTCTTATCTTTACTTCCATCATCGATAAAGATAATCTCAAAGTCAATTTTCCCTTCTTCTTGTTTCCTTACTTTCTGCATCTCCTCATAATAAAGCGGAATTACTTCCTCTTCATTAAAACATGGAACAATACAACTACATAACTTACTCATATGTGATCCTACCTTTAATTGTATATATCTTTCACTTACTTAGATAGTATATCACTTCTGTTTCGTTTTGTCTTTACTTAGTTTTTATCTAGGATTTTTTACATGATTCTGATATGATAATATTGTTTTTTATTTACTATATATAGAAAGGAATGGAACAACCAACTATGATTCAAGATATTTACCCTCATAAATTAGACAATCACTACGATCCAGCCAAAAAACCTGATGCTGACAGTATCATTTTATATTTCACAAAGAATGGCCTTCTTCATCGTTTATTAAAGAAATCTGATCTGGAAGAAATGGGGCAGGAGAATCTCTTTTTGCCTGATGAAATGATCCGTACTGGAGATGGCAGAAAACTTGCAAGGCCTACTCTTTTAAATGAAGAGGATTTATTTTTATCTTTTCCCCGCCTAAGTGATTTTGTAAATGATGCTCATGTTACAGAAGATACTCTTACTTATCTTTTTTCTGTTGACGATGATGATTACTTCTTATTAAATAAAGATCCTGAAGAGATTCCTGAAGGTTATAACTTCTGTACGGTACGTGATCTCCGCAATCAGCAGATCGGTCCAAAATACCGTACTTTTGCTGCGATCACAGGTCTGCATCTTTATAACTGGTACCGTACCAATCGTTTCTGTGGCTGCTGTGGTCATGAAACTATCCATTCTTCTACAGAACGTGCCTTAAAATGTCCTTCCTGTGGCCATCTGATCTATCCAAGAATCGTACCTGCAGTCATTGTCGGGGTTAAAAATGATGATAAACTTCTTCTTACCAAATACCGCAAGGGATTTACTCCATTCGCCCTGATCGCCGGATTTACAGAGATCGGGGAAACTCTGGAAGAGACAGTCTCACGTGAAGTTATGGAAGAAGCTGGACTTCGTGTAAAAAATATTCAGTATTACAAATCCCAGCCTTGGGGTGTTGTTGATGATCTGCTTGCTGGATTCTACTGTGAAGTTGATGGTGATACCGACATTCATATGGATGCTTCTGAATTGAAACTTGCAGAATGGAAAACACGAGATGAGATCGAATTACAACCAAATGATTTTAGTCTGACAAATGAGATGATGCGTGAGTTTAAGGAAGGAAGAATTTAAATCACAATTTGACAAATTCTGTATCTATGCTATAATCACTCCTTAGTGCTCTCCTTTCCAAAGATACCATTTTCTGGTATTATTAAGAGTAACAGGGAGATGCCATATAAACCACAAGGCATACGAAAGGAGTTTCTTATGAGAGATGCTTTACGGGATGAAATGATCAAGAAGATCTGTATCAGAGATGCAGACAATATATTAGATGTCGGTTGCGGTGATGGTACTTTTTTACATGAACTGACTCGTTGGAAAGATGTTGAAGGATATGGAATTGATGAATCTGAAGATAAGATTCTTGAGGCAAGGTCAAACTGGCCAGACCTTCATTTTGAGACAAGCTACAGTGATTTCCTTTCTTTCGATGACAATAGTTTCCGTGTGATCACCGTATGTGATGATTTCCATACATTCAAAGATCCACAGAAGTTTGTTAATGAAGCTTTTCGTGTTTTAATTCCTGGTGGAAGACTTTATATTGGTGAGTCTGCTCTGCCTGATGCTCTGCGAATTGTTTCTAATATTCCATCCTATTTAACTGCCGGTGACAACCGCAGACATTCTACATATGAGACTTTAGAATATTTTAAGAATGCAGGACTTACAAAATTCAGAGTATATAAGAAGAAACGTTTACTTCTTGTCTCTGCAAAGAAACCATTAGCATAGAATACGTAACTTTAAGATGGAGCGGTACAATTTGACCGCTCCATTTTTCTTATGCTTTAAACAACCATCCAAGATATTTATCTTTTGTAATTTTCTCAACTGCTTTTTTTCCTAAAAGTTTCTCCATCTTTTTTCTTGCCGTATTGTTAATTCTTACTTTGTCATCTTTTGTTACGCATAGATCTGGAAACATGACACACCACCAGTTATGTCCTTTTGCCTCTCCAAGATCAATTCTTAATGCATCGTAGATTCCTTCTGGAAATGTATATTGTCCGTAAGTTTTCTCTGGGAATTTTTCCTGTACAAAATGTACTTTCACCTTTTGTATAACTCCCTCTTTCTTTAATATTTCCTGTGCCGTATTTTTTATACTATCTTTTTGTTTTTTTAGGATGTCAAATGCTTCCTCTTTTGTATCTGCCTTATCCATCATCTGACTGACTTTGCTGATCACAGCATCTCTTACTTTTAATTTACACGCCTGATCAAAGCTGCTGTCACTGTTTGCTCTGACATGGAAACGGATCAGATTATTTTTTAAATTTTGCTGTATTTTGTTTTGTTGTATTTTATGAAAAGTATATCTTTGCCATATCATGATGCTTCCAGCAATTATGATAAAGAAAAGACATCCTCTGATCATGTTTTTTTTGTTCATGCTCAAAGGATGCCCTACTTACTTGTTTTTATTCATCATCATTTTATAATTGTCTGAAATTTCATACAAAAACATTTGTATTTTCTTAAAATTCTGGCTTGACGAATCTTATCAGTTATAGTAACCTAATACCCATGAGGTCATATGACTGACGGAGCACGTGGAATCAACCACATGGGAGTATGATCATTAATCGCCGGCCGTCTGGGCAATCTTGTCTGGACGTGCGGCGTTTTTTAGTTTGTTACTACATTTTAGACAGAATGAAACATCTGTCAGCCCTAAAAAATCACTCAATTTTTCTCTTTTTTAAATTTTTCACTTAACACGCTCCACCGTCCAGATTTATATTTGTAATAAAAAAAGAATCCTGTTATTTTCAGGATTCTTTTTTATACTATTTAAATCTTACAGATCTTCTACGATCTGCTCAACTGTCAATCGATTCTTCTTAAGCAATTCCTTCACATCATAGCGATCTAGCAATTCTTTCTTAACTCCATAATTCAATACTTTCATATCAGAATTACCATAAAATCTTGTAATCTTCTCGCCAAATCCACCTTCTAAGAATCCATCTTCTAATGTGATCACTACATCATGATCTTTCTTAAGACCTTCTAATAATGCTTCATCAATTCCTGTAATATAATATGGATTGATCACAGTTGCTTTTGTTCCTGTCTTTTCTTCTACTGCTTTCGCAACTTCACATCCCATGTTGTAGAATGTTCCAAGTCCGATGATCGCAACTTTGCTTCCTTTTTGTGTTACTTCATATTTATTTAACTGGCTGAAATCTTTTGTTACTTCTTTGCCATCTGAGATCATTTCCCCTCCTGGCAGTTTGATCGCTACTGGATACTGGTCCTGATCGATACTCCAGTCTAACATTGCCAGATATTCTTCTTTTGTTGTTGGGGCAAGATATACCAGATTCGGAATATTGCTCATCATTGGAATATCCTGTAATCCAAGATGTGTTATATCATTCATTCCATATACGGATCCCCAGAATGTAACGATCGTTGCTGGATTGCTGTCAATGCAGAGATCCTGTGTGATCTGGTCATATGTTCTCTGTACGAATGTTGAATATACTCCATAAACTGGTTTTCCACCACCTGCTGCGATTCCGGCTGCCATTGCCATTGCTGTTTCTTCTGCGATTCCAACATCAATAAACTGTTTTCCAGCTTCCTTACGTTTGTCTTCTGTGAATCCCATAACGGTTGGTGTTGCTGATGTGATGGCTACTACCTTTTTGTCTTCTCTCATTTTCTTTAAGAGATAATCTGCTGTTACACTTGAGAAATCTTCTCCTTCAAATGAATATAAAGGTTTTCCTGTTTCCACATCAAATGGAGCACAGTAATGCCAGTCTTCTTTATGTTCTTCGGCTAATTTATATCCTTTTCCTTTTTGCGTATTAATATGAACGACAACTGCTTTTTTTGTATCTTTGACCTGTTTGAATGCTTTGATCAGATCAGCAATTTTATTTCCTTCTTTGACATAAATGTAATCTAATCCCATGGCTTTGAAAAGATTGCATTCTGCTTCCCCATTTGTTTCACGAAGTTCTTTTAAATTTTCATATAATCCACCATGGTTTTCTGCGATCGACATATCATTGTCATTGACTATGATAATTAGATTTCCACCTAATTCTGCTGCGTAATCAAGTCCTTCTAAAGCTTCCCCTCCACTTAAAGATCCATCACCGATCACTGCGATCACATTTTCATCTTCTTCTTTTAAATCTCTTGCTTTGGCAAGTCCTAATGCAAGACTTACAGAAGTTGATGTATGGCCGATCGTAAAATGATCATGTTCACTTTCTCCTGGATTACTGTATCCTGATACATCATCATAATGTTCTTCGTATAAGAATGCATCTTTACGACCAGTTAACATCTTGTGTGGGTAAGACTGATGAGAAACGTCATATACGATCTTATCTTTTGGTGATTCAAATACATAATGCATAGCGATCGTTGCTTCTACCATACCAAAGTTTGGCCCAAAGTGGCCTCCATGCTTACTTAATTTTTCTAATAATGCCTTACGAATCTCTTCGGCAAGGACATTTAACTGCTCATCGGATAATTTTTTGACATCTTCTGGTCCATTGATATTTTCAATATACATGCTCTTTCTCCTTATCTGATTTTTATTCGTTTTTTTATTATATAAGTTGGAGTACACTCTAAGTCAAGATTTTTTATCTTTTCGAAATAGTAATTTAATGTTAAAATAATAACATACACTGAGCAAATAAATAATAAGAGGTGATACTTTGAAGAAAAAACTTACAATCCTTTGTGCTGTTGCAGTCATGATCTGCACATGCCTGACTGGATGTGGGGTTAATGCCGGGAAGATCCGTTTTGGGTCTGCTGGTATTGGTGGTACTTATCAGATTTTTGGTGATACTTTTGCAAACCTTGTCACATCCAAAAGCAAAAACTATAATATCGAAGTAAAAACAACTGCTGGTTCTGCGGCGAACCTTCGTCTGTTGTCAAAAGATTATATCCAGATGGCAGTTGCCCAAATGGATTTGATCAATGATGCATATGAGCGCACTGGTATTTTTGAAAATGATAAAAAATATCAAGGATATAGTGCCATTGCTTCGCTTTATACTGAAGCGTGTCAGATTGTCGTACCTGCTGATTCATCAATCCATTCTATTGAAGATCTGGAAGGAAAGAAAGTCAGTATTGGTGAGGAAGAATCTGGAACAGAACAGAATGCTATACAGATCTTAAGTGCTTACGGATTAAATGAAAAGCTTGTTGATGAAGTAAATCTTGATTACACAAACGCCGCAAAGAAATTGAATTCTGGTGATATTGATGCTCTTTTCTGTACCGCTGGAGTACAGACAACTGTGATCAACGAATTAGCAAAGCAACGTAAGATCCGTCTTATCAGCCTTGACCAGAAAGGTATTGATCGTCTGAAGAAGTCTTATAAGTTTTACACAGAATACTCAATTCCTGTAAATACTTATACTGATCAGACTCAGCCTGTAAAAACTGTCGGTGTTAAAGCGGTACTTCTTGCAAGTGACAAGTTGTCTGAAGATACGGTTAAACAAATCACAAAGATTCTGTTTGCAAATGAACAGAAGATTCAGTATGCACTCCCTGTAGATATTTCTCTTGATGAGAAAACTGCTGTAGAGGGAATCACGATTCCATTCCATGATGGTGCAGCTGCTTACTACAAACAATATGGAATCACGGTAAATACAGAGAAAGGAAGCAATTAATCCGCTGCGGTATAAATAAATGACAATACAACTAGATATGTATCAGACGATCGCGGTCGCCGTAGTCGTTTTGATGTTAGGAAACTTTTTAAAACACAGAATTGCAATCTTAGAACGATTTTGCATTCCTGCACCTGTTATCGGTGGTGTTATCTTTGCAGTTTTTACATGTATCTGCTTTGTAACAGGAATCGCCGAATTTTCATTTGATGATATTTTGAAAGAAGTATGTATGGTATTCTTCTTTACTTCTGTTGGATTTCAGGCAAACTTAAAGGTATTAAAAAGCGGTGGAAAATCTTTGATCATTTTCCTTATGCTTGTGATCGCTCTGATCGTAAGTCAGAACTTCCTTGCAGTCGGCCTTGCCAAAGTACTTCATATCAGTCCTTTGGTTGGTCTGTGTACTGGTTCTATTCCTATGATCGGTGGTCATGGAACTGCCGGTGCTTTCGGCCCTGTTCTTGAAGACTTTGGTGTAAAAGGAGCAAGCACACTATGTACTGCTGCCGCAACCTTCGGTCTGATCGCAGGAAGTATCATGGGTGGACCTGTCGGCAAACGACTGATCGAGAAAAAAGATCTATTAAAAACTGCTATTCCTGAAGATGACAGCCTTTTGGTAGAAGAAGAAAAGAAACATGAACGTCACACCAGCATGTATCCAGCTGCTGTATTTCAGCTGATCATTGCTATTGGTATTGGAACGATCATTTCCAAGTTCCTATCCATGACAGGAATGACATTCCCAATTTATATTGGTGCTATGATCGCTGCTGCATGTATGCGTAACATCGGTGAGTATTCTGGAAAATTTACAATTTATATGGGTGAGATCAACGACATCGGTGGTATCAGCTTATCCCTGTTTTTGGGAATCGCCATGATCACATTAAAATTATGGCAGCTTGCAGACCTTGCACTTCCACTGATCACATTACTTGCAGGTCAGACAATCTTAATGTTCTTCTTTACATATTTCGTAATATTTAATATCATGGGAAGAGACTATGATGCTGCTGTATTATCTTCTGGTGTCTGTGGTTTCGGAATGGGAGCCACTCCAAACGCCATGGCGAATATGCAGGCCATCTGTGAACGTTATGTTCCATCTGTCAAAGCTTACCTTCTGGTGCCTTTGATCGGTAGTTTATTTGCAGACTTCTTAAACAGTCTGGTAATTACATTTTTTATCAATTTTCTATAATCTTAAAGGGAGTCAATGAAAATGTTTGGAAAGAGAAAAAAGAAACGTGATGAGATCAAAAAAAACCTCAGAGAAAAACTAGACTATAAAATGAAAAGCGAGAATGTTGCTATCCCAGAGATCCACACAAAGGATTTTGATGAGATAGAAGAACAAATTGATGAACAGGAAGTTGAAAAAGAAGAAGAACATTCTATTCTTTATGATAATGTAGCAATTCCTGAAGTTCATCTCCACAAAAAGAAAAAATGATCAAGTCTTAGATTTTATTTAAATCAACTATGAATCAAAAATGTCGTATGTCAAAATAATTTACTGACATACGACATTTTTATATATTATTTGATATTTATGCTTGTGCAATCTTTTTTCCGTACAATTGTTTTCTCACAAAGTAATAGCAGATAACCTGTAAGATGATCGTTATAATCCATGATGCCGGATATGAAATAAATAAAATATCTAACGACCTGTGACTTGGGAAGATCCAGAAGATCCATACGATTCTTGTTCCAACCGTTCCAATGATCGAAAGGATCATCGGCACACCAGAACGTCCCATTCCACGCAACGCACCTGGAAACAGATCCATGAATCCACATAGGAAATAGGTTACTGTTGTATATAATAAGATTTCCATTCCACACTGAATAACCTTTGGATTGCTTGTATAGATCGTCAAAAGTTTTGGTCCAAAGAAATATGCACTATTTCCAAGGATCATCATTGCTATAAATGACAAAATCAAACAATCAATCAATACTCTGTCCATTCGTTTCCATTTTCCAACGCCATAATTCTGGCTTGTAAAGCTCATACATGCCTGAGTTACCGCATTGACTGTCACATATAAGAAGCCAAAAATATTATTCGCCGCGGTATATCCAGCCATTGCGATCGAACCAAATGAGTTTACAGATGACTGAAGCAGTACATTTGAAAAGTTAATGACTGTGCTCTGGATTCCTGCTGGAATTCCTACTTGGAAGATTTGTTCTAAATACTCTACGTTAATCTTTAATTTTGAAAATCGCAACTGATAACTTGTCTGTGACTGATACAGGCAGCGTAATACAAGAACACTTGAAATAAACTGCGAGATCACAGTTCCGATCGCTACTCCAGCTACTCCAAGATGAAAAATGATCACCAGACACATATTAAGTCCTGCATTCGCGATTCCTGCTATGATCAGGAAAAATAACGGACGTTTTGTATCTCCAACGGCTCTTAAGATTGATGCACCATAATTATAAAGCATAAAAAATGGCATTCCCATAAAATAAATTCTCATATAAAGTGTTGAAAGATTGATTACATCATCTGGTGTATCCATCAGTTCTAACACTGGTTTTGCAAAGATCAAACCTACAAATACCATTATAATCCCGCTGATCAATGCAAGTGTGATCGCCGTATGTACAGTCTCTGACATCTCTTTGTCCTTACCCGCTGCATAAAATCTCGCTGATAATACATTCGCTCCCAATGAGATTCCAATAAACAAATTGGTAAACATATTGATCAGGGCTGTCGTAGAACCAACTGCTGCCAATGACTGGCTTCCACTAAATCTTCCAATTACGATAATATCGACTGCATTAAACATCAATTGCAGGATTCCTGATAACATCAACGGTAACGAAAATGATATTAGTTTGTCCATGATCGTCCCATTGCACATATTAATTTCATATTTACTGCGTTTTGTTATTGAACTCATAATTCATCCTCTTCTTATTATTTATAATGAATCTTTTCCAGAATATCATCTTGTATATCCTCCAGACATTCCAGAAGGATCGGCGGAAATGCACCGCATTCTCCATTGAGGATCATTTTCATTGCCTGCTCATGTGTATAAGCTGATTTGTATACCCGTTCGCTGACAAGTGCATCATACACATCTGATTGCTTTTTTCTTTTTCATGAATCTGATCTGAAACTATGGAGATTAATCTTCTTTGTTTGGCATATAATTTAATCGTATTAAACACTCTCTGATAAACAACTTTGCCATCAAATGGACTTATCTTGCATCTTTTTCGTCGATTCTTTCCATTTATTCAAATACTTTTTTTATGCTGTCGTAATGTAAGAAAATGCCTTCTTCTGCAAAAGCTTTGATCTCATCCGTTGTTGCAAACATATACCCATCAATCTCGGCTTCCTGAAAGTTTACATCACTGTCATCAATATCCAATGTAAAGCGGTAAACATCTACAAAATAGTTATCTCCCTCTCCTGGATTCTCTCTCTTATAGGTAAACATGTATCCGCCTTCTGCGCCTTTGACATCAAGTCCTGTTTCTTCTTTTACTTCACGAAGCACTGCATCATAAGAAGCCTCTCCAGCCTGTGCAGCTCCTCCAGACACTTCCCACCATCCTGGTGCCCATGCCTTGGTCATGACTCTCTTTGTGATCAGGAACTTTCCATCTGGTCTTCTAATAACTCCAAGAACCGTTAAATGATATTCGTCGTCTTTTAATGTCCAGTCATTTCTCTTCATTATACGACCGGTTGGTTGTTTGTTTTTATCGTAGATGTCCCATCTTTCTTCCATTATTTTGTATTCTCCTTGGATGTGTTTTTGATGATTCTAAATCTTATTATTTTCTAATAATATCAGTTGCACTAAAGACTTTATCGCCTTTTTGAACTTTCACACCTTTTGCCTCTAACAGTTCAGAAACTGTACAAACTTCATATCCTTTCTTCTTAAGGATTGGTAATACTTTCTCTACTGCCGCAACTGTTGGCTTATGAATGTCATGCATTAACACGATATCTCCGTCTTTTGCATGTTTTAAGATTGTCTTTACTGTTGCGTCTGTGTTCTTTGTCTTCCAGTCTAATGTGTCAACACTCCAAAGAATCAAGGCCGTGTCAATTCCCTGTTTCACATTCTCGTTAATTGCTCCGTATGGAGGTCTTACACTGACTGGTTTGCTTCCACATGCTTTGTAGATCACATTAGCTGTTTTGTCTTCCTGTGCTCTTACCTGTGCTGCACTTAATTTTGGAAGGTATGTATGATTCCATGTATGACTTGATACTTCATTACCAGATTCTAAGACTTTCTTAACTGTCTCTGGATAGTAATTTGCATTCTGCCCTAACATGAAAAATGTTGCTCTTGCATCGTTCTTCTCTAATGCTGCAATAACTCGTTCTGTATTTCCCTTTAATGGACCGTCATCAAATGTAAATGCGATCAGTTTCTTCGTTTTATCAATCTTTCTTGGAACATAGAGTGATTTCTTAAATTCTTTATCTGTTCCTTTGCCGAGCAGGTTATCATTTGCCTTTACCATGTATTCTCCCATGGATTTATTAACAGATGCATAACTTGTTCGTCCTAATCTTGTTGTTATAAAGAATGCTCCGACTGCGATCACTGCAATGATCACTACTAGTCCCACAATTCTTCCTACATTCAACCGTCTTCTTTTTCTTCTTCTGGCCATCGTACCCTTCTTCTTTCCTTATAATAATTTAAATGTATCTACATCCACTAAACCAAGATCTGTAAGTCTTAATGATGGAATCACTGGAAGAGCCATAAATGATAATGTGATAAATGGATCAATATCTCTGGATATTCCAAGTTTCCATGCTTTCTGTAACAGATCATCAATTCCTTTCTGGATGTCTTTTGCCGGTTCCTGACTTAAAAGTCCCGCAACCGTAAGCGGTAGTGTACCTAAAACTTTGCCTTCAGATACCAATGCGTATCCGCCCTGTATCTCTTCTATCGTCTGTACTGCTTTGATGATATCTTCATCGTTATCTCCTGCTGCAATGATATTATGAGAATCATGTGCCACAGATGTTGCGATCGCACCATTTGTAATACCATATCCTTTGATCGGTGCTGCAGATACATTCCCTGTTCCACGATGGCGTTCAAATACACATAGTTTGGAGTATTCACTATCTGGTGTGAACCATCCATGATCATTCGGAACTTCCTCATGCAAAAATGTTGTAACGATCTGTCCCGGAATCATTCCGATCACTGGAATCTCTCCATCTGCTTTCACCTGAATCTTATCTTTGGAAATGTCTTTTAAGACCACTGTGTGAAGCATAGATTCTTCCACTGGTTTTGCTTCCTTTGAGAAGAATTCACTGTTCACTGGCTGTCCTTGTTTATATACAGAAGATACCTTTACATCTTCTAAGGCATCAAGGATCACAATATCTGCATCCTTACCTTCTTCCAATGTTCCAATATCATCTAAACCATAAGTCTTAGCTGCATTGTAAGTTGCCATCTTTACTGCCTGTACAGGTTCCATTCCAAGCTCGATACTCTTCTTTATATTGTAACTAATATGACCTTCATTTTCAATAGTATCAAGGTGTTTATCGTCAGTACAAAACATAAATTTTTCAATATATTCTGGCTCTTTAACAAGACCTGGAACAATATTTTCTACATTTCTTGCTGCACTTCCTTCTCTGACAAGGATTTTCATTCCAGCAAGGCATTTTTCTTTCGCTTCTTCAAACGATGTACATTCATGTTCTGTCATAACTCCGGCTTCTACATAAGCCTTGAGATCGTCACCAGTAAGCCCTGGTGCATGGCCGTCAATGATCATTCCTTTGCATAATTCAAGCTTCTTCATGATCTGTTCTTCTTTGCTTAAAACTGCTGGGTAACACATAACCTCCCCAAGACCAAGTACAAGCGGATGATCTTTCCACTGTTTCATATCTTCTGCTGTGAAATCAGCTCCATTTGTCTCAAATGGAGTTGCCGGAATAGAAGATGGCATCATAACATAAATGCCAAGCGGAGCATCACCTGCTGCATCAAGAATATATTCCATCGCTTCATTTCCTTTAACATTCACCAGCTCATGTGGGTCTGCGATCACTGTTGTCGTTCCATGCGGCATAACCGCCTTTGAAAATTCCATTGGCGTTGCCATACTTGATTCAATATGCACATGTGCATCAATAAATCCTGGTGCAATGTATTTTCCTGTACAATCTATTTCATTTTCCCCTGAAAAATGACCAACTCCTGTGATTTTTCCATCTTTCACTGCAATATCAGCCTGGTCAATCTTTTCATTCTTTACATCAATGACATTTCCATTCTTTAAGATAAAATCATACATATTCTTCCCTCCTGTTTCATTGAAACTTAACCATTCCAACATAATATTTCTTATCTGTATCAAATAACATATTCCAGTCGATTTCTTCGCGTTCTCCACAGTTTGACCAGATCAGTAGTTCTTTTTCTTCATCAAACCCTGTGATCGTTACCCAATGCCAGTTATCTTCTCGAAGCTCATATGTCGGATGCCTTAAGATCAAAAATGCAACTGGATTTTCCTCTTTCAATGAAGGCAAAATGAAATCCAGTGCCTGTTCTTTACTCTTTGGCAAAAATAATTGTTCAGATTTAAATTCTATTCCTCTATCTGCCGCATATCTTTTAAAATCTTTTGCAAATCTTCCGATCAATGGATATCCCATAAATCCTGGCTTCATATATTGATACATTGTCTGCATCAGTTTCAGATATTGTTCCTGTTCTTTCGCATCTTGTCCTTCTTCTGGCTGATATAATGATTTGAATTCATCCTTATTCATGGCATAAATCGCTGCAATATTACTTCCTGTCACGCTTCCACATCCTGCTAACCGCTGGAAATCTCCCGGGAACCATTCCTGATCTCCTCCATATCCAATGATCCTGCCATCTTTTATGATCTGCGGACAGCAAAGTTCCTTCCTCATAATCTATTCCTTTCTTATTATATCTCTACGCTTTTTCACTTATTTTTAAATTTATTGAATTTATTCTTTTCTTTATGTTAATATTGTTATCATTAACCGATATTATTATTTTGCAGAAAGGATGACAACACTTATGAAAAATATCATGACTTCCTTATGTCTTGCACTTTTTATCATCAGTGCATCTGTTACGATAACATTAAACTTCCGACCTTTATATTATCATGATATTTCCGCTTTGAAAATAGAAGAAACTTCTGGATTTTCCAAAAATATCATTAAAAAAAATTATGACGAATTGATCGATTATAATCAGTTTTTTCATTCTGGAAAGCTAAAACTTACTATGCCGATGTCCAGAGAAGGACGAATTCATTTTGAAGATGTAAAACGTATCTTTGATACAATTGAGATTGCCTGTGTCATTACATTAATCTTATCCTGTTATCTCGTTACCACACAAATCCGAAAACGTGATCTCAGGTTTTTAAAAATATCTTCGATCATTACGATATTACTTCCAACGATCGCTGGCATCATGACTGCTGTTAACTGGGAAGCTGTATTTATTATGTTTCATAAGATCATGTTTCGTAATGACTACTGGCTCTTTGATGAAGCTCTCGATCCTGTAATCACAATCCTTCCTGATACATTTTTTCTTCAATGTGCAGTCATGATCATTTTGCTGATCCTGTTAGGAAGTTTGCTTTGTACCTTATTTCGTTCTTTTTTTCACCACAAGTTTATGATATAATTGTTGAGTTATTAATTATTTGTGTCGATTATTACATTTATATTAAGATAGGAGCTTGAATCATGAAACTTTCACAAATAAAAACAAAAGAAGTCAGAGATCATGTTCGAAAGTCTCGTTACAAAAAATTTATATTTACTTTTATTGTACTATTTCTGATCCTGATCGTTTCTGTGTGCTTTCATTCATACTACGCTCACCAAAAGGCGAAAAAAAATGCCACTGCAAAGGCACAGCAGAAAATGGAAAATGAATATAAAAAAGCAAAAAAAGAAGCCGAAAAAGAAAAGACTTCCTTAAAACCATGGTATACCTATCATGGCATTGCACACGCCTTAGGTGGTCTTAATGGAAAACAGTATTTAAATTCCATTGATGGTTTTTATTCAAACTATCAAAAAGGATACCGCATTTTTGAAATGGATCTTCAGCTTACATCAGATAATGTGCTTGTCGGAAGACATACTTGGGGAGATAATCTTTCAGATCCTTTAAGTAAACATGGTGATCCTGCTAGCTATCGTGAATTTAAGAATACCAAATTATACGGCCGTTACAAGCCTACTTCTTTTCTTGATATGCTGAATGCAATGGAACGTTATAAAGATTTTTATCTGATGACTGATTCGAAATCTACAGACACACCAACTGTCCAAAAGGAATTCTCTACTCTGGTCCAGACTGCAAAAAAGGCTGGAAAGACTGAATATCTGGATCGTTTGATCGTACAGATTTATAACGAAAATATGTATTACACAATAAAGAAGATCTACCCATTCAAACATTTTGTGTATACCACATACAAGCAGCGTGATGTCGCATTCTATAAGATGGTAAAATTCTGTAAAAAGAATGGGTTTGAGGGTGTCACAAGCCCACAGAATGATATCAACGACTATCGTATGGATATTTTAGCCAAAGAAGGAATCTATGGATTCACTCATACAGTAAATAACTCTTATTTCACAAAAGAATATATGAAATTAGGTGTTTACGGTATCTATTCTGATTTTATGACTCCTTCAGAAATCAACAAAAATTATCTTGAAGTTTATTGTCCAAAGTTTGCTTCCAGATATATGAAAACTGTCATTCCTGCACTTGGAAAATAATTTTAATATCATGAGCTTAAAAATCCCGGAGAGTTATTTCCGGGATTTTTATAGCTTATTTTATTATATGTTCTTTGATCATAGGATTGATTCCTCCGCTGTGTCCACAAGCATTTTCATTGCTTCCACAGGATATTTACCGTGTGCAGTTTCCCCTGTCAGCATCAATGCACTGGCTCCTTGTGTAACTGCATGATAGATATCATTTACCTCTGCCCTTGTTGGATATGGATTCTTTATCATGGAATCTAACATCTGGGTTACAATCATGAAATCCTTGTTGTGCTTTCTGCACACTCTTGCAATATGTGCCTGAATTCTTGGAAGTTGTGATAATGGCATTGCATTCCCAAGATCTCCTCTTGCGATCACGATGTAATCACAATATGGAATCAGTTCTTCCAAATGCTCGACACCTGTCATATTTTCTATCTTTGCAAAAATTCTGATGTCTTCGCAGCCATATTCTCTTAATGCTTCTCTTAGTATGATCAAGTCTGCTTTATTCCGTACAAATGGAAGCATGACATCCGTTACTTTATACTGCTTTGCCACTGCAAGATTCCTTAAATCCGCCTCTGTTAACGTTGGATTGTTAATACTGCATCCTGGCATTGCAATACTTTTATGTGCTGTCAATACTCCTCCACAAATAATCTTACATCTCCATGAGGATTCTGATATTTTCTGTTCTGCTGTCAGCTTGATCTTTCCGTCATCAAGTAAGATTTCCTGATTCTTTTTAATGTACGGGAAAATCTCCTTCGGTGCCGAAATACCTCCATGTCCAAGAATCACATGGGCACCATTGGAAAGTCCCTTGTTTCCTTCCAGATTTCCTATTCTTAATTCTGGACCGATCAGATCGATCATAAGCTTCTTTTCTTTTCCTGTTTGACTGGCCGCATCAAAATAATGCTGAATCCATGACTGGCTTGTTTCTAATGAACTATGTGATAAGTTTAACCGGATACCTGTCATTCCTGCATCAAACATCTTCTTTAATATTATTGGTTCGCAACATGTTGGACCTAGAGTTCCGTAGTATTCCATCGTGCATCACTTCCTTTGGCTTTATTGTAACATTTTCCACAAGGAATATCCAACACAAAAACTTCTTCACTGCTTACGCAATTAATATTCTTATAACCGCTTAATTTATATAATATAATTTAAACTTTTTACTTGAATACTTATTATTCTTCCCCTTAGAATCCCTGATAAGTGTCACTTTTTGTTTCTCCTCTTTTTCCGCTTTCACAGTCCCAAGACAATAATCTCTGATCGCCTTTGCATCTGCCTGGGCTAATTTCTTAATCTTAGAATCATCTTTTAAAAACTGCTCCACATCATTATCGTTATCCACAAAACTATGTTCCACAATGACGCCTGGAATTCCTTTTTCTATGCTGTTATGAATAACCCTATAGTAATCTCTTATTTTTCCATTTGGATATTTCTCATTTTTCTCTGATGTTCGCATCAATAATCCTTGATTCTCAACACCTGTCTTCTCTAAATACTTCAAAAAATAAAATCCAAGAAGCTGTGCCTGTTGGGACACTTCTTTGTTATAATTCCCTGTTGGCACAAGTACTGTACAGCCATGGTCATAGTCTACGATCTCACCTTTTGCATTATTGTGCAGGCTGACGAACAAATCTGCCTTATCCTGAACTGCTTTCGGTACTCTCTCTCCTAATTCAGGTTTTGTGTCTCCTGTTCTTGTTAGATAAACTTTGATGTTTGAATTTTTTGAAAGTTCCTGTTTGATATATTTCGCTATTTTTAAGTTGATATCTTTTTCTTGCGGCTGATCATTTGTTTCTCCTACAGCACCACTGTCATTACCACCATGTCCTGGATCTAATTCTATGATCCAATTTGATTTTTTTAATTTTCTTGTTTCCTGTTTCTTGCTCGATGTTATTGTCATAACTTCCTTCGCTGCTGTTTTTTGTGATGTTGTTTTCTCTTGTGTCGTTTGTTTCTTAGTTCCACAGCCAGAAATACTTGCACATAATACTAACATTAGTGCTAATACTTTTCTTATATTCTTTTTCATTTGCTCCCCCGCTCATTTCATGATCATTTTTTTATTTTATCACTTTAATTTGTATTTTACAAAAAAATCAGTGGCAGAATCATCTTCTACCACTGATTTTTTTACACCCGATCACAAGTAAGATTCCTAATGAAATAATGCTCATCCATAGATACATTTCCACTTTTTTATCATCCCCAGTTCTACTTTTTGCCTTGCTGCTTTCGCTGGTTTTTGTTTTCGTCCCTGAATCGGATCTGTTCTTATTTTTTTCATTTAGATATTCATCACATCGTTCATTTTTGTTATGCTCGCTGTTGCTATTATGATCTTTATCATATAAATTTTCATCATCGACGAGGTCCATAAAACGAATTTCTGTTACTTTTGCTCCTGCCTGTGTATTTTTGTGGATTGCCGTTGTAACAAACAATTCTCCATTTCCCTGATTTAATACTTGTATATGTAAATAGTATTTCTTCAATACTTTATTTCTTCCACGAATAAGTTCTAATTCATATTTATAATCTCCGGGGCTTGTATAGGTGATGGATGGAAATATTTCTTTCGTTTCACCTTCTTTGACCCTTTCTATATATTCTTCTTTCTGACTTTTTCCTGGCATTGGCGTGTTTTTCTGTAATGCTTTTAATTTTATTTTATATTTTTGTCCTCGAACGAGTCCTCCATGTCCCCATTTAAATTTCAAAGGAAGAGAAAAATTAACAGAATGTTGTGCCGCATATGTATATTCAAGATTCCCTGCATTGATTGCAAATAAAAATGCTGTGATCACAATCACAAATATTTTTTTCACCTTTCATCTCTCCCTTCTTATTTTTTGTACATCGCAAGAACCACGGTTCGATCATCTACCTGATCTGTAGAACAGGTTCCGAGTGCCAAAACACTATAGTTCCCACTTTGTGAATTCAATATTTCTATTTTATCATTTTGCATCCAGCTGGCTTTCATTTTTACATAATTTAAAAACTGCTGTCTGTTATTCTTATATTGCGACGGATCAAAAATATAAGAATCTGTCGATCTTACGACCAGAACTGCAAAGATCTTTAATGGATATTTCTTCCCAGGGATCATTAAGATTCCCGTATGATGTTTCTCAGCAAACGATGATTTTTTATATAATTCCAAATCTCCAAACATCAAATGCTTTTCCATATAGTGTCCATAAAGAATCGAATATGGATCCTGAAAATTTTTGTTGCATCTGCTATCTAAAAAAATGGTTCCACCTAAGGAATATTTTCCATAAACATCTTTATTTAAATATTCCAGATTATCCTTTCCCTGTACAACTGGTTCATCAATCTTTGTTCCATCCAAGGTAATCCAGGCAACGACATCCGGATTGATCTTTCGCAGTTCTTCAAAGGATGGTTTCTTCCCTTTCGGCTTTAAATCTTTTAATTTTACCTGGAGATCTTGTATCCCTTGATAAAGCTGATAGTTATCCCATAAGGAATATACACTGTATAAAACTGCTAAGATCAATACGATCGCAATGATCGTATCTAATATCTTATTTAAGATCCGGAGTGTCCGTTCTGCCATAGTTTATAACCTCTTTTTAGCGACGTTTTTTACTTACTACAAATCCTACACCACAAGCTGCTGCAAAGATCAGTACGAGTAAATATGGAAGGTTATTCATAAATACACCTGTATCGATCTGTATTCCTTTGTTGTTTGTGATAATTGCTTCGTCTGTTTTTCCACCAACGATCGTTCCTGTATTACCTTCTTTTGTGTTTACTTTATATGCTGGTGCATCATATCCATTTGCCTGTGTTTCTTCTACCTCGTATGAAACTCCTTCTGGAATGTTTGTAAACACAACTGTTGTCCCAGCTTTTACTTTAAATGTTGCTGTTTGTTCATCTTCACCATCTGTGATCGTTACATTTCCAAGATTATTATCGATTATTCTTCCTGCAATCTTGCTTTTTAATTTTTTTCCTTCTTCTGGTGTGAATCTGACTGTTACATTGAATGTATCATCACTATTCGCCATATTACCTGTTACAATCTTCTGCACTGTTAATTTACCAGCAGAATAAAAGTTATCAATTCCTTGCACTTTCTGCCCGGCATTATTAAACATTGTTACATTATTGATTTCTAATGCTTTTGTAACAGAATTGTATGCAACTGCTACTCTGATATAGTATGGGTCTGTATTATAAGTTACACCAACACTGTCTCCTGCTGTTTCCTGGAATTTATAGAAATAGTAACCTGCGCTTGGATATTTTGCTGCATCTACTGATGTGATAGTTACTTCTTTCTTTGTTCCTTGGCTTGTTGCCTGACCTTTTTCAAATGAAGCATTTCCAATTGTTATCGTTTGAGGAATACCCTTTTCCATAACATCACTTGCATACTTTGTATCACTTTTTCCATTTTCATCAATGGTATTAAATTTTGTATTCTGTACCTTGTAAAGTTCTGCTTTTCCATTTTTTCCAAATGAAAATGTTTCTGCTGGACTTTCTGCAGTCTCACTGTCTCCAGCTTTTAACAAATATTGTTTGTCAAACTTATATTTACTACTGTCATCAGCTTTGACTGATCTTGTGCCTACAGCACCTGTAACTCCTCCAAATGCCATTGCTGCTGCTAATAAAACTCCTAGTATTCTTCCTTTTTTCATATGTAGCACTCCTTTTATGTTGTTAAATTCCTCGTCTTCGAAGAATCGTTAAAACTTTTCCTTTGATCTGGCTTTCTTTGATCGCACCAAATTCTCGGCTGTCTTTTGTCTGTGTTCGGTAATCTCCTAATACAAAGACGCTGCCCTCTGGTATCTGATATGGATACTTAATATCTCCTTTATGATAGCTTGGATAAATGATCTCTCCTGATTCTGAAATCCCGTTGATCTTTACATCCCCGCTTCCATCAATGTTGATCTCATTCCCTCCAACTGCTATGATCCTTCCAAAATTTTTTTCTCCATTCACTTCATAAATGATCACGTCATTTGGACGAAATGTCTGTTTCAGGCAATATGATAATGTCAGATCACCATCTTTTAAGGATGGGAACATCTGCATCCCTTCCACTCGTTGAAAACATAAGATCTTTGTGAAAAAGATGTAGATGACTAACAAAAATAAAATGGTTCGGGCAATCAATCTTAGATATCCTTTCCGAATTGTTGAATTTTGATCACTCATCCTTCATCCCTCCCTCAAAATCTTGTTTTTCTTAGGATCATAAAAAGGATCATCAAAATTCCTGCTCCAGCCATGAACAGATAAAGTTTCATATGCTCTGTCCACACTCCTTCGGAAGGATTGACGTTTGTGTAATAACGATTTGTAATTTCTACAGTTTCTGATGTTCCATCCTCTTTGATCGTATACGCTGCTTTATCTTTTTGATAAGTAACCTCGTATGCAAAACCTTTTTGCGGCTGATAACTTGTACCACTGTCCATGATCGGATTTTCATTTTCATCAAGTTCAAATACACTAAACTTGCCTCCAACAGATAATCCGGTAAACTGTGGCTTATCCACTGATTTTCCATTGCATTTGTAAGATAATGTACCATTTTTATTGGTGATCGTTAAGATCTGAAGTTTTTGCTCTTTGCTGTAGTCCGTCTGTGCATTTTTATATTCATACAAACCAAAAGAAAATGTACCATCTGGTAATTCCTTCGATGTGATCGCATTTCCTTTGTCATCAAGGAAATGTTTGGCTACTTTTAGAACCCCTTTCGAATCATACATATTACATTTATACGTTGCTCCGAGATAATACACTTCAACACCTAATTTCTGCCATTGAGTTAATTGTGCCGGATAGATTTCTTCTCCTGCTTCTCCCTCTTTTTGTGCGATCGCAAAATATTTTGGTGTTGCATCGAGTACATATCCTTCGGGTGCCTTCATTTCCCTTAAACAATATACTTTGTTATAGGATAAAGCATCATTTTTACCAAAAGAAGCAACTCCTGTATCATCTGTCTCTTCTGTATAGGTTTTTGCATCTTGTGGTGCTTCCCATGCCTTTTTCAGTTCATCATACTGAACTTCCTGTATCATAAATGTCGCTCCACTTAATGCCTTAGATGTATTTTCTTTATCCACTTTCTTAACCTTTACAGCTGGGCTGGTCGTTGTCCCTGCAAATGCTTCTACATGATATCTTACTGTTGTATTTTCAATCATTGCTACTGTCGTACTGTGTCCAAACCAGTATGCCTTGTTGTTAACTGTGATATCTGTATCTGGCGCTGCATTCAATGTTGCCTCGTATGTGATCGTAAGTTTCTTATTATCTGGAATCGTAAGGCTCATCTTCTGTCCAGTATCTGTTGTTTCAATCTTTGGAGAAATTCCTGTTATGAGATTTCCATTCTTATCCTTTACAACAATCGAATCTGTATCAAATTGGAGTGGAGATTTCATTTCATCTACTAAGGTGATCGTATCTTCCCCTTTGATCAGATCCTCGCCTGATTCATTGACCGTGATCATAAATGGAAGTTTTCCATCTCTTATATCCTGCTTTGTTTTTTTGATTGTTTTTTTGCTGACGTTTGCTGTGGCTGTGCTATTGGAAATGATTTTTCCTTCTTCGTTTTTTACCGTCATTGTATTGTTGAAACTTTTTGTTTTTCCATCCAGTAAGACTTCTTCGTCATTGACCCTTGTTACAACCTGAATCTCTAATGAATGTTTGTCACTTGCACCACCACTTTTTAAATTGTCCACTGCCATGCAGATCTTTCCTGTCTGCTTATTGTAATAAGCAATACTGGTATAATCTTTTTTATTATCTCTATCTAGATTTCCGGTCAGTGTAAGTTTCTCCCATTGTGGATCATTTTCATATTCTGGTATCTCACACATCACTGGTGCATTTTGATTTCGGATTCCTGGATCGATCCAGAAATATCTGACATAAGTAAGATCTAATCCTTTTGGAAGCTGGTCTTCTACATAAACTTTTCCTTCAAGATTTCCCACATAATTAACTTTCAATCTCCAATCGATATATGTTCCCGCTTTTGTGATCTTATTTTGAAGGACTTTCGTCGGAACGTTCCAATTAATGGCACTTACCGTTGTCCATTTTCCTGCATCATCACGCTCATAAATTCCTCCCATTTCTTTGAAGTTGTTTCCACCTCCGGCTGCCACTAAACTATCCTGTCCTTGGGATACGAAATCTGTTGCAGTGCTGTCTTTTGTCTGCAGCTCATTCGTGTAAGTATAAGCATCTCGCAAAGAATTCATTTTGTTACTTGGTTCTGTTCGTAAGATGATATACAAATGTTCATTTTCTTCCAGATGTACATCTTTCTTTAATTTGATATCTGCATATTTTCCTGCATTATTTCCTATTGACTCCCATTGATAGTCAGCATTTTGTGGAAGTTGTCCTAGATTATTTTCATTTCCGATCAATTTTTGTAATTGAGGATTTCCTGAAAGATCACGAACGGTTCCATAACAATCTTTAAAGCTTTTTCCTGTTGGAAGCTTTCCTTTGTATACACCTACTATCGAAGTTTTTCGTACCAAATGGGTTGGATTTCCTGTTTTCGGTACATCCCTGAAGATTGTTCCCGCAGGGATTTCATTTCCCTGAACATCAATGATCCAATATAAACTTCCTCGTGTCCAGTCTCCCTGACTTGCTTTTGTTGGGTCGTAATACCATCCGCTTTTCCTTGCTTCAAAGTTTTTGCCACCTTCGATGATCATTGAAGTGGATACTTTTACTCCAGCTAATTTGATACTGGTTCCTCCAGGCCCAATGACAGTTCCTCCTAGTGAAAATGAATTTCCTGAGGATACCTGTGTCAGACTTTCAACATTTTTTGGCGTTGCATAATACGTTAACAGATAGGCTCCTGTTTTTTTCTTATTTCCAAATTTCTCTGGTGAAAATGAGAATTGTTTTCCGTCATGGATATCTACCCAGTTCGTTTCTGACGGTGTTTTCTCTTCAAGTTTTGTTGCTGCTTCTTTATCACTGCCTGGATCTTCTTTTAATCCTGTATCGTAATATTCAATCTTTAGATATCCAGTGTATGCCAGATAATCATTTGCTAAAGCATCTCCAAAGATTGCGGAAGATACATCAAAATCGCCTGCTTCATTGACAACAACCTGATATTTATAACTTCCTTTTGGTATTTTAAAGCTGCGTACTGCCAATGGAGATATTTCCATATTTGAGTTGTAGACCTTGTCTTGCTCTGGAATGTTTATCTGTTCTTCTTTTGTGATCGGATCACTTTGTAATTTTCGATCCCATACTTTCTTTCCAAGAGATTTTTCCTGTGTTGCGGATGCAAATTTCTGATTTCCTCCACTTACCGTGTCATCAGAATATGCAGCGGCTGTATTCTTTACTTTGATCTCCTGATTGCTCATGGCAAAAATATCTTCACTGATCTTTACCTGATATGTTAATGTCCGTTCTTCTCCAGGTTTTAATTTTCCAAGATAGAAATCTATCTTACATTCTTTTTTCTTATCATTTACAATGTACGGATTTTCCTGACCTTTATGTAGATTCTCTGGAATTTCTAATTTTTTGGTTTCATCTGCTTTATTGCCTTCATATAATTGAAAGCTATTTTCATCGTAATTGATATATGGTAATAATGTTGTGTTTGTTCCAGAACTGAAATTGTCATGAATCTTTACATTATTTAATGTATAAGTATTACTTTCATTTGCTTTCACATAAACGGTGTATGTGATCGTTCCGCCATTGCCCGATGGATCTTTTTTATATGTACTTGCTGTTTTCTTGATCTACATTCCTGCATTTGGTGTAAAATTAGAAGATGCACTCTGGTGTTCATACGATTTTGCATATGATTTCGCGGTATTTGTGATCATACCTTTGCTTGCTCCACCGATATAGGTATCTTTTACTTTTACTTTATATGTCAGCGTCCTTATTTCCTTCGCTTTCATATCTCCGATCTCCCAGATCAAAGTTCCTGGTTTGGTGCTATCTTGCAAATATACTTTGCTTTCAAACTGCTCTCCGTTTCCTTCATATGGGAGGTTTTTATCATTTGGCTGATGTGCTACTGTTTTCTTTGTTGTATCAACTCCTATGTAAGAATCAATATAGGTTTGATTCTTTGTAAACTGATCTTTGACCACCACATCTGGCATTGGATCGTCTCCTGTTTTTGCGATCAATGTGTATGTCAGGTAGCCATTTCCGTTTTCTTCACTATAACTTGGTTCTGTTTTTGTAAGTTCCAGATTTCCTAGTCTTGCATCACTGTCTTCTTCGAAGTTTAATTTTTTTGTGACCTCTCCGAATTTAATCGTTTGCTGTGGCTGACCTTTGATCAGTTGTCTGTCCGTAGTTGCATATACAGAAAAATTACCATTGATTTTTTTATTTTCTCCCTCATCCTGCTGAAGAAATGATTCCTCAAAACTCAACAAAACATCTTGTGTATCATCCTCAACTTTAATCGTTCCGATCTTATTTCCGTTTGCATCTTGTATAGAATTAAGCACTACAAAACTATCCTGAAACAAATCCGGCAGATGGTATCTTAATGTCTTATTATGGTTGAGGAGTTCTTTTGCATCTATATTTTTGTAGTTTACTGTGATCTTAATTCTTGCATCTGCCGGAATATTTTTCGTGTCATCTGTAATCTTGATCCAATCTTCCCCTGATTGATACTCTATTGTCACTGCTTGAATATAATTGTCTAATTCTAGAGGATGTACTTCTGTCTTATTCTGTTTTGTCGTTGTCTGCGATGCTTCAATTCTATATGGAATAAATATCGTCATAAGCATACATATAGATAGAAAGATTGCCATCAATTTTTTTATTGTTTTTTCCATATCGATCCCTTGCTTTCTCAATACAGTATATAACTATATTTTTATAATTTCAAGATTGTGTTTTATTTTTAGCCTTACCTTGACATTCTCTCAGTTGATGGACTTACAGCTTTCTGGTATTCCAACAATCTATGATATGATCTTGGATGATGATTCTTTGATCTTGATCGAAGAATATATCCATGGTCAAACTTTAGAACAGCTGCTTAATGATCAGAACACCCTGATCTATTCAGATGCATATCAATAATGAAAAATGGAATTTGATCGATATTAATATTTTTCTGGAAGAACATGGACTTGATGTAATTTCACTTTCTAAGAAGAATTCATAATAATAACAACAAAAAGATCAGCTGTAAGATATTGTCTTCAGCTGATCTTTTGTTATATTTCTTATGAAATTTTATCTTTTCTCAACACCTAAAGTAACTTTCTCACCATTGATGTTCCATTCTTTTTCGTATCCGACAACTTCAGAGGCTTTCACTTCATCTGCTAAAACGTCACTAGCAATTGCTGCTTCATTTCTTCCGATGATGTCTGCTGCTTTGTCTGATCCTTTGTATGAGAATGTGATATGGTCTGTTACTTCGAATCCTGCTTCTTTTCTCATAGACTGGATCTTGCTGACTACTTCACGGACGAATCCTTCTTCTAACAGTTCTTCGGATAAGTTTGTATCAAGGACAACTGTTACTCCGTTGTCTGCTTCTGTTACGAATCCTTCCTGTTTTACCATCTCGATCAACAGATCTTCTTTGGCTAATTCTACAGGTGTTCCATCAACTTCAAATGTTAATGCTCCCTTAGAGTCTAATTCAGCTTTCGCTTCATTTCCATCAACTCCGGCTAAATAGTTTCTGATTCCTCCAACTAATTTACCGTATTTTGGTCCTACAGTCTTTAATTGTGGTTTGAAGTTGTATGTTGTGAAGTTTGATACATCATCTGTAAATGTGATATTCTTCACATTTAACTCATCTAAGATGATCGCTTCGTCATAATCTGGCAGAGATGCTTCTGCTTTTACATACATCTGTCCGATTGGCTGACGGTTCTTGATCGCTGCTCCATTACGGCATGCACGTCCTAATACGACGATCTTTAAGACGAGATCCATATCTGCTTCTAATTTCTCATCAACCTGTTCTGCATTGTATACAGGGAAGTCGCATAAATGAATACTTTCTTTTACAGATGGATCAACACTTCTTACGATGTTCTGATAGATCTCTTCTGTCATGAATGGGATCATTGGTGCTGCTGCTTTACATACAGTTACTAATGCTGTGTATAAAGTCATATATGCATTTACCTTATCCTGTTCCATTCCTTTTGCCCAGAAACGGTCACGACAACGTCTTACATACCAGTTACTCATATCATCTACAAATTCCTGTAATGCTCTTGCAGCTTCAGGAATTCTGTAATTTCCTAAGTTGTCATCTACAGATTTGACCATTGTGTTCATCTTAGATAACAGCCATTTGTCCATAACAGATAATTTATCATATTCTAACGCATGTTTTGTTGGATCAAACTGATCGATCTCTGCATATAATGTGTAGAATGCGTAAGTATTCCATAATGTTCCCATGAATTTACGCTGTCCTTCTGTAACGGCTTTTGCATGGAAACGGTTTGGCAGCCATGGAGCACTATTTGTATAGAAATACCAACGGATCGCATCTGCTCCATGCTCTTCTAATGCATCGAATGGATCAACTGCATTTCCTTTGGACTTACTCATCTTCTGTCCGTTTTCATCCTGAACGTGTCCTAATACAACAACGTTTTTATATGGTGCTTTA
>OLWB01000680.1_pt1 | contig 34726 bp, 35 predicted proteins | sample 1673331 | NCBI WGS metagenome assembly OLWB01 (sample SAMEA3178943, study PRJEB25190) | human gut metagenome | biome: human gut; feature: human-associated habitat; material: faeces | place: Austria | collected 2013
ACTTGCATGTGTTAAGCACGCCGCCAGCGTTCGTCCTGAGCCAGGATCAAACTCTCTATAAATCGTATCAACACAGCGTTTCCGCTGAGCTAATCTCTTTTACAGAGCTATTTTCCATAGCTTCATAAACTCTGCTCAAGCTCCGGGTAATTGACTAAACCCCAAAGCTCAAGCTTTTCAGTTGCACATCTTCATGTGCTCCCGTCTGGTGCTTTGTTCGTTCATTGTTTAATTTACAAGATACACGCTCCACTTATCTGCGGAACAGATTCATTATACCGCGGATCATCCGCTTTGTCAAGACTTTTTTGAACTTTTTGTAAAGTTTTTCAGAAGTCTCAACGCCGCGTCACACACAGCTTTGATAGGATACCAGACCTGGCAGGAAATGTCAACCTCCTTTTTGCAAAAAACCTAAAATTTTTGAATATCTCCTATCAGGTGACAAAATGGCCGCCGTATGCTATACTATGGAGACGACCTTATCTATAAAGGAGGAGCTTCCTCTTGCACATTCTTGAGATGCAGGCCGCCTATGGGCGGCTGCGGGGCGACAGTCTCCGGCTGGAGCCGGGGCTGAACCTGATCTATGCCCCCAACGAATCCGGCAAGTCCACCTGGTGCAGCTTCATCCGCACCATGCTGTATGGTCTGCCTACCCGCCAGAGCGGCCCCCTGGCGGACAAGAACCGCTTCGCCCCCTGGACCGGGGAGGCCATGCAGGGGCGGATGGACCTGAAAACCGGCGGCCAGCGCTGGACGGTGCTGCGGGACACCCGCCGGGCCAGCGCCCCCATGCAGAATTTCGCCTGCACCTATACCGGCACGGCCCAGCCGGTGCCGGAGGTAAACGGTCAGAACCTGGGAGAGACTCTGCTGGGCGTACCCCGGGAGGTATTCCAGCGCAGCGCCTTCATCGGCCAGAGCGGCCTGGCCGTCAGCCAGGACCCGGAGCTGGAGCGCCGGATCGCCGCCCTGCTGTCCACGGGACAGGAGGACGTGTCCTATTCCGAAAGCTATGACCGGCTGAAAAAGCAGCTGAACCGCCGCCGCCACAACAAAACCGGGCTGATCCCCCAGCTGGAGCAGGAGCAGGCCCGGCTGGACGACGCCCTGCGCCGTCAGGCGGAGCTTACCGCCCAGCTGGAAAACGCCCGGGAACAGCAGTGCACCGCCCAGACCCGGGTGGAGGAGCTGGAGCAGCGCCGGGCCCAATGGGAGGCCCTGGAAAAGCAGGAGGCCCTGCGGCAGTGGCGGGCGGCCCAGGAGGACCTGACCCGCCGCCGCCAGCAACTGACAGCCCTGCAGCAGCTGGACGGCAATCTGCCGGACCGGGACACCCTGGCCCGGATGCAGGCTCAGCTGGAACTGCTGGAGCAAGCCGGGGGGACCCTGACCCAGGCCCGGCGCATCGCCCAACAGCGGCAGACGGAAGCCCAGGAGGCTCAGGAAGCCTGGTCGGCTCACCCGCTGTACCCCAACGACGAGAATCAGCTGCGGCAGCAGGCAGAGGCCATGACGGCTCCCGCCGGGCCGAGGAAGGCCCTGCCCATCGCCGCCGTGGTGCTGCTGTGCGCCGCCGCTGCGGCGCTGGCCCTGCTGCCGGCTCCGGCGAAGCTCATCGCCGCCGCCATCGGCGCAGCCGCCGCCGTGGGGCTGTTCCTATACTATATGGTATCCCGCCGCCGGGCCGTCGATGCCGCCCAGACGGTGCAGACCCGGAAGACGGCGCTGCAGCGGCAGACAGAGGAGTATCTGCGTCTGCGGGAAGACGCCCGGCAGGCGGAGGACGCCGCCCGAACGGCCGCGGCCTCTGCCGAGGGTCTCACCCAGCAGCTGCAGGGGCAACTGGTGACTCTGCTGGCCCAGGTGCAGTCCTTCTGGCCCGAGGCCAACGGCGCGGACGGCGTTCGCGTGGCCCTGACCGCCGCCCTCCGGCGCCGGGAAGCACTGGACGGCGCTGCCCTCCAGGTGCAGAAGGCCCAGATTCGGTGCGATGCCATGTCCCGGCACCCGCCCCAGCCGCCGCTGCCGGACCCGGAGGAGACCCTGCCCCGGCCGGTGCTGTCCCGGGAGCAGATAGACGCCGCCCTGCCCCAGGTCCGGAATCAGCTGCGGGAGGCCCGCTCCCGGGTGGACAGCCTTACCGGCCAGCTGCGGACCATGGACAGCCCCGAGAGCCTACAGGCCCAGCGGGACCAGTGCACCCGGCGGCTGGAGGCCCTCCAGGCGGAGTACGACGCCATTGCCCTGGCCATGGAGGCCCTGACCCAGGCCAACACCGTCCTGCAAACCCGGTTTTCCCCGGCCCTGGGGGCGGAAACGGCCCGGATCTTCTCCGCCATCACCGGCGGTCGGTACGACAAGGTGCTGCTGGACCGGAACCTGTCCCTCAGCGCCCAGCCCGCCGGGGACGCCATGCCCCGGGCCCTGTCCCTGCTGAGCCAGGGTGCAGGAGATCAGCTGTACCTGGCGGTGCGGCTGGCCATCTGCCGGATGGTGCTGCCCCGGGATAAGGCGGCTCCGCTGATCCTGGACGATGCCCTGGCCAACTTTGACGACCAGCGGCTGGCCGCCGCCCTGGACTGGCTGCTGGAGGAGAGCCGCACCCGCCAGATTCTGCTTTTCACCTGCCATCGGCGGGAGGGCGACTATCTCCGGGACCGCGCCCACGTTATATCCCTGAATTGAGGTGTCTTATGTTTCTGCCCCTGAATAGCTTTGAGAATATCTGCGTATGCTTTCTGCTGATGATCATCTACAGTACCGCCGGCTGGATAGGCGAGATGATCTATCACTCCATCGTCATCAAGCATTTAAGCGAAAAACGCGGATTTCTCAACGGATTTCTCTGCCCCATCTATGGACACGGCGCGCTTTTGGTGTTATATGTATTAAATGGCGGGCTGAAGAACCCCATTCTGACGTTTCTCGCGGGCATGGTGCTGACCACGGCCCTGGAGTACTTCACCAGCTGGATGATGGAGACCATCTTCCACATGCGCTGGTGGGACTATTCCAACTGCAAGTATCAGATCAACGGCCGCATCTGCCTGACCAACTGCATTTTCTTCGGTCTGGGCTGCGTGCTGCTGTGCCATGTGGTGAACCCGCCGGTGCTGCGGTGGCTGATGGGCATCGGGCCGGAGTACACCGTGCCCGTGGCGTCCTTCATCTTCGGCCTGTATATCATGGACAACGTTCTGTCCATCCGCAGCGCCTTCCAGCTATCCCACCGGCTGGACAAGCTGCAGAAGATCCAGCAGGAGATCCGCCAGCACCTGGACGAAAAGGCCCAGCTGTACGGCAACCGGGTGGAGGAGCTTACCGGCCGCCTGATGAACGGCCTGGAGAAGGCCAGCGACGAATATCTGCAGGAGCGGGTGCTGCGCCTGGCCCAGCTGCGCAGCGGTGCGGATATGTTTGAGCGCCGTCTGCTGCGCTCCCACCCCAACCTGCGCTCCAAGCGCCACGGCAGCAAGCTCATCGACCTGCTGCGCCAGAAGAAGGACGGCGTCGTCAAGAAGTAATTTCTACAACATAATTATAAAGGAGAATTGATTATGAGCGATTGTACCCACGATTGCAGCAGCTGCGGTGAAAGCTGCGCGGAGCGCCAGGAGGGCAGCCCCTTCCAGATCAAGCCCCTGCGGGAGGGCTGCCGGGTCGGCAAGGTTTACGGCGTGGTATCCGGCAAGGGCGGCGTCGGCAAGTCCATGGTCACCAGCCAGCTGGCCGTCACCATGCAGCGCCGGGGCCACAATGTGGCGGTGCTGGACGCCGACATCACCGGTCCCTCCATCCCCAAGGCCTTCGGTATCCACGGCCGGGCTGCCGCCACCCAGGACGCCATTCTGCCCGTCATCACCGGCACCGGCATCCAGCTGATGAGCGTGAACCTGCTGCTGGAGCACGAAACCGATCCCGTCATCTGGCGCGGCCCCGTCATCGGCGGCGTGGTGCAGCAGTTCTGGGGGGACGTGCTGTGGCAGGACGTGGACTATATGTTCGTGGATATGCCTCCCGGAACCGGCGACGTGGCCCTGAACGTGTTCCAGACCCTGCCGGTGGACGGCGTTATCATCGTGGCCAGCCCCCAGGAGCTGGTGAGCATGGTGGTGCAGAAGGCCGTGAAAATGGCACAGATGATGAACATCCCCATTGTGGGCCTGGTGGAGAACATGAGCTATATCACCTGTCCCGACTGCGGCAAAAAGCTCTATCCCTTCGGCGAGGGCAAGACCCAGCAGGCCGCCGAGGAATACGGCCTGCCCCTGCTGGCCAGGATGCCCATCGACCCGGAGCTGGCCCACCTGGTGGACCAGGGCCGCATCGAGGACTTCCAGGGCTCCTGGCTGGATGCCGTGGCCGACAAGCTGTAACTCCATAGGGGAGGGGCGACGCCCCTCCCCCTTTTTCGCGCCCGTCCCCTGTAGGGGGCGGCGTCCCCTGACGCCCCGCCAATGATCCGTTCCCTGTCCGCGGACAAGGAAGCTCTGCCCCTCCCCCCACGAATAAAGCAAGCCCCGGGTGTGGCCCGGGGCTTGCTTTATTCGTTCTGTCAGCGACGGTCACGATAGACGGGACACTTCTTATACTCCTCGCCGTAGTCGGGGTTGCAGGTGTACTTCACCTGGGGATCGCTGGTGGAGAAGTGCTTGCCGCACAGCTTGCAGACGTACTCGTCGTTGCTGTAGCTGCTGAGAAACCCCTTGCTGATGTAGTCCAGATAGTAGCAGCGCGCCATGGTCAGTCCTCCTTGATTAGAAATCTATTGTCGTTTTCAGCGTGAGCACAACGTGATTTATCCAACTGCGGTAAATGCCACCTCCAGCCCCCCAATAGTCTTTCCCAAACTCCCATTTCATATCATACTCTCCCCCCAATATGCGGTTAATCGCCATTGCAAGGGCTTTCGCCGGGGATGAGTCCTCATAAAATGTATTATAATCACCGCAGCAGTCTTTATCTCTATATGCAAAGCTCTTCTTCTCCAGCTTGGGGACCCGCTCCGTCAGGAAATCGAAAGCCCGAACGGCACCCTCCGTGCGGCCCGTGACCCGATCTTCGTATACGTCGATCTGCTCCGGCAGACGCCCGGTCCCATCACTGATAGATGCAATGATCCGCTTTGTCAGCGGACTCTGGAAATACTTTTCCTCCTGCTCCTTGTCGTACTTTTCCGCCTCTGCCCGGGCGGCACCTGCTGGAGTAAGAATTGTTCCGGGCTCCACACGTTCGAGCGGTGGCGTCTTATTCAAAGCTGCCGCACGTAGAACAAGAAAAATCAGTATTCCAATACCAACTATTACAATTAACCAAATCACATTGATCTCCCCTTATCATTCGATGTGTGGTTTTCTCTGTCTCGATTATATAACATTTTGTTTTATAATACAATATAACATTTTGTTTTGTCTATACTTTTTTTAGCTTTCATCAGGAGGGAAGAAGATGTATAGACGAATCCGGGATATGCGGGAGGACCACGACCTGTATCAGCGGGACCTGGCCGAATATCTCCAGTGCTCACAGGTCTGCTACTCCAACTATGAAACGGGCAAACGAGACATTCCCACAGAGGTGCTCATCCGGCTGGCGGAGCTGTATCACACCAGCACAGACTATCTGCTCTCCCGGACGGACGACCCCAGGCCCTATCCGCCTGCCGCCAGATAACACCGGCCCAGCTGGTCCAGGAAATGAAATAACCCCATCCCCTCCCGCCGGTCGGAAAGGGGATGGTTTCACTTTTTGCCGGTTTTTCCGCCTCCGGGCACTCCCTCCGTAGGAGGCGGCGTCCCCGGTGCCCCGCGCACAGGGCCGGATTTCATTCTTTTCTTGCCTTATTCTCCCATTTATGATATAAAAGAATTATCAAGAGAGAGAAAAGGAGCGACCCCATGAAGCATATCAAGCGCATCGCCGCCGCGGTGCTGGCCCTGTGTGCCCTGCTGGCACTGACGGCCTGCGGCGGACTGCAGGAAAAGGTGGAGTCCAAGCTGTGGGAAACCGCCGCCCCCATCCTGGTCCAGGGGAACATGGACCTGCTGTATAAGGGCGTCTGCGACGAGAACTATCTGAAGCTGGTAAACAGCACCCAGGAGGACTGCCTCCCCTATTACGAGGAGAACATGGCCCTTCAGGCCCAGGCCATCATGGCCGCCTTCGAGATCAACGACGTCAACAACAACCAGTCCGACCGCTTTGTGGACATCATGAAGCAGGTCTATGCCAAGGCGGACTACACCATCGGTGCCGCCAGCCAGGTGGACGACAGCCACTTCCTGGTGGACGTCACCGTGACGCCCCTGAACTTCCCCGCCCAGGTATACGACAACCTGGGCATCGGTCTGATGACCTTCTTCAACACCTATGGCGAGCTGACCGATGAACAGCTCAACGCCATGTCCGACGAGGAGTACATCCAGTATGAGGAGACCTGGGCCACCGGCATCCACAACGCCTGCCGGGTGTCCGTGAAGGACGGGCCGGACACCCTGGACCCCGTCACCATCCAGATGGCCGTCAGCAAAACCGACGATGGCAAATGGTCCATCGACGACGACTCCATCCTTCGGTTCAACGAGGCCCTGATGTTCTATCCTGAGAGTTTTGAGTAATTGGTGATCGTAAAACAAGTCCCCGGCACCTTGCCAATCTGTCAAAAAGCCTCGCAGAGTTTGCCGCCCGCAGGCGGCAAATCAATTGAGATCATTTTTTGCCGGGGCGTGTACCTGGCAAAAAATACTTCTCAGTCTGCAAGTGTGGAATTTGTTCGCCTATGGCGAACAAATTATGCGCGCGGCAGACTGCAAGCCTTTTGTCCAAAATGGGCTTCGCCCATTTTGGATAGAATAACAAGTCCCCGGCGCAGACGCGCCGGGGACTTGTTATTCTATCCTATGTTATGTGCCGCTGTGGGCGTGGGCCTTTTCCGGCTCCTCCTTCTCCGGCGGCAGGGGCCGCACCCGGATCTCCATGACCCGCCGGTGCTCCACCCGGGTGACGCACACGTCCAGGCCGTCGGCCTGGAACCGGTCGCCTACGTCGGGCACCCGCCCGATCTCCTCCATGACCCAGCCGGACACCGTGGAGGCGTCATACTCCTCGCTGGGCTTCATGTCGAACAGGTCGTACAGATCGTCCAGGTCCGCCGAGCAGGCCACCAGATAGCTGCCGTCGGACTGCTTGCGGAACTCCTCGATAACCTCGTCGTGCTCGTCCCAGATCTCGCCCACCAGCTCCTCCATGATGTCCTCCATGGTGACGATGCCCTGGGTGCCGCCGTATTCGTCCACCACCACCGCCATGTGGACCTTGTTCTGCTGCAGCTGCCGCAGCAGGTCCGATATCCGGGCGGTTTCCGTGGTGTACAGCACGGAGCCCTTCAGCTCCGACAGGCGCTTGACGCCCCGGCAATAGGCGGCGTAGAAGTCCTTCTCGTGCAGGACGCCGATGATATTGTCAATACTGTCGTGATAGATGGGCAGCCGGGAGAACCCGCTGTCTGCGTACATGGCCGCCGCCTCCTCCATGGTGGCGGTGTCCGCCAGGGCCTCCAGGTCCACCCGGGGGGTGAGGATCTCGGAAACCTCCATGTCGTTGAATTCGATGGCGTTGCGGATGAGATCGCTTTCGTGCTGGTCCAGGCTTCCCTCGGTTTCGGCCTGGTCCACCATGCCCATCAGCTCCTCCTCGGTGATGCCGTCGTCGTCCTGGTGCCGCAGCAGCACCCGCAGCAGCTTCTTCCACTGGGTGAACAGGAAGTTCACCGGCGTCAGCACCACCGCCATCACCCACAGCAGCGGCGTGGCGACGATGGCCCAGGCCTCGGGCCGCTCCTTGGCCAGGCTCTTGGGGGTCACCTCGCCGAAGATCAGGATCACGATGGTCAGCACCGTGGCGGACACCGTGGGGCCCTTCCCCGGGCCGATGAGCTGGATAAACAGCACGGCGCCGATGGTGGTGGCCACGTTGTTGACGATGTTGTTGCCGATGAGGAGGGTGGAGAGCAGCCGGTCGAAATCGGCTGCCAGGGCCAGGGTCCGGGCGGCGCGCTTGTCGCCGTCGTCGGCCCGGGTTTTCAGGCGGATGCGGTTCAGGGATGTAAAAGCGGTCTCCGTGGCGGAGAAGTAGGCGGATAGGGCGACCAGCGCCACCAGTGCCGCCAGCATTGCGACAGTACTACTGTCCATAGAAAGGTTACCAACTCAGCTTTCTGTAATGAAATTTCAGGCAGGTTCACAGCCTGATGGTTCAGTATATCATATTCCGGTCCTTTATGCAACAAATTCCTTTGAATTAACGGCCTCTCCCCGGCATTTCCGGAATCTTTATGGCTGCTTAACGAAAATCAGGCCGCAGAGCGGGGAACTCTGCGGCCTGATCGGCGGTGTATTTACTTGGCGTATTCCACGACTTTGGTCTCCCGCAGGACGTGTACCTTGATCTGTCCGGGGTACTCCAGCTCGTTTTCGATGCGCTTGGCAAGCTCCCGGGCCAGAATGACCATCTGATCCTCGGACACCTGCTCGGGCTTCACCATCACGCGGACCTCGCGGCCGGCCTGGATGGCGTAGCTCTTTTCCACGCCGGGATAGCTGCCGGTGATCTCCTCCAGCTTCTCCAGGCGCTTGATATAGTTCTCCAGGTTCTCCCGCCGGGCGCCGGGGCGCGCAGCGGAGATGGCGTCGGCCGCCTGGACCAGGCAGGCCACCAGGGTCTTGCACTCCACGTCGTTGTGGTGTGCCTGGATGGCGTGGATGATGTCCTCCTTCTCCCGGTACTTCCGGCAGAACTCCACGCCCAGGGCCACATGGGTGCCCTCCATCTCGTGGTCCACGGCCTTGCCGATATCGTGCAGCAGGCCCGCCCGCTTGGCGGCCTGCACATCGGCTCCCAGCTCCGCGGCCATGAGGCCGGCAATGTGGCTGACCTCGATGGAGTGCTGCAGCACGTTCTGGCCATAGCTGGTGCGGTAGCGCAGGCGGCCCAGCATCTTCTGCAGCTCCGGGTGCAGGCCCCGGACGCCGGTTTCCAGCACGGCGCGCTCGCCCTCGGCCCGGATGGTGGCCTCCACCTCCCGGCGGGCCTTCTCCACCATCTCCTCAATGTGGGTGGGGTGGATGCGGCCGTCGGCAATGAGCTTTTCCAGAGCCAGCCGGGCGATCTCCCGCCGGACAGGCTCGAAGCAGGAGACCGTAATGGCCTCCGGCGTGTCGTCGATGATCAGGTCCGCCCCGGTCAGGGTCTCCAGGGTGCGGATGTTGCGGCCCTCGCGGCCGATGATGCGTCCCTTCATCTCGTCATTGGGCAGGGGAACCACACTGACGGTGATCTCGGCCACATGGTCGGCGGCGCAGCGCTGGATGGCGGTGGCCACGATTTCCCGGGCGCGGCTGTCGGCCTCGTCCTTGGCCCGGGCCTCGATCTCCTTGATTTTCAGGGCCGTTTCGTGGGTCACCTCGGACTCCACCTGGGCGATCAGGTAATCCTTGGCCTGGTCGGCGGTAAAGCCGGAGATGCGCTCCAGCATCTCGGTCTGGCTGCGCTTGATGATCTGAATTTCTTCGTTTGCCTTGTCAGCGGCGGCATGCTTGGCTGCCAGCGCCTCCTCTTTCTTCTCGATGGCGTCCATCTTGTGATCGAGGTTTTCTTCCTTTTGCTGCAGGCGCCGCTCCTGCTTCTGCAGGTCGGCCCGCCGCTCCTTCACTTCCTTCTCGTACTCGCTGCGGGACTTCAGAATCTCTTCCTTGGCCTCTACAAGGGCCTCTCTTTTCTTGCTTTCAGAGCTCTTGATGGCTTCGTTGATGATGCGGGTGGCCTCCTCCTCCGCGCTGGAGATCTCCTTTTCGGCCACGCGCTTGCGATAGCGAATACCGAGGAGGAAAAACAGCACTGCCGCCGCAGCAAAGGCGGCCGCCGCCACGATCCAACCGGTAGGTGTCATGGTTGGTGTTCCTCCTATTCATAATTTGTGTATGCAAACGGATGATTCCGTTCCTGGCAGATAATAACCGGGAGAATCCCCTGTCCCCCCGATGATAATCTTCATTAATTTTAATCGGATTGCACAAAACTGTCAAGAGCATATTCGCATGTTCCCTGCTATTTTTTCGCTCAGGTGTCTAAATCTGCACATATGGGGCGCTGACGTAGCCCAGAATGTCGTCATACAGCACCACATACCACCCCCGGTACTGGCCGAACACCGTCACCGTCTCCCCGCTGGGGATCCGGGCCAGCACCTGCCCCGACACCGACGGCTCCCCCCGCAGGTTCACCGGCCCGCCGGACTCCGTGGCGATGACGCCGGGCTGGCTGGGGCCGGGATAGGTGAAGGGCAGGCCGAAATACTCCGCCATGCTCATGGCCAGGCTCTGGCCGATGGCGTCGATGTGGCTTTCGATCCAGCGGGCGTCGGCCTCGTTGTCGTGATACCCGATCTCCACCAGCACCGCCGGGGCCCGGGGCTGCCGCACCTCCCCCAGGGTGGTGGTGGGCCGGGTCACCACCCGCTCCGGCAGGGGATAGATCTCCTGCAGATTCCGGGCGATGATCTCCGCCCCCCGGCGGCCGTTCCGGCTGGTGGGGTAATAAAAGGCGATGATCCCCCGGTTCTGCCCCTCACTGCCGGGGCCGGAGGCGTTGGAGTGCAGGGCCAGATAGAAGTCGTAGTCCCCGCGGTTTGCCTGGCGGATGGAGGACGCGGCGGTCATATCCGGGGTGTTCCGGGAAAACTGGATGCCGTTGGCCAGCAGATACGGCTCCATGGCGTCGGCCACCAGGTTCATGAAATATTCCTCCGACCCGTTCCCGGTGACATAGGGGTTATATTCCTGGGTGGAAGGACTCAGATAAATTTTCGGCATGGGCATTCTCCTTTCCTGGTCATTCTATGCCAAAATACCGGCTCTGCGCACTGGTAATTTCCCACCGGGTGTGGTACAATGGTTCCATACGACAAAAGGACGGTGCCCCTATGAAAGCTGAACGACCCTATCCCCAGATCGCCATCACTCCCAAGGGGGAGGCAGCCCTGACCGGCGGCCATCCCTGGGTGTACGAGGGTGAGGTCACATCCGTCACCGGCAGCCCCGCCGACGGCGACCTGGTGGACGTGGTAAGCCGCCGGGGCAGCTGGCTGGGCGCCGGATTTTACAACAGCCGTTCCCTGATCCGGGTGCGGCTTCTGTCCCGCAACCCCAACGACCGGTTCGACCCGGACTTCTGGGCCCGGCGGGTGAAATACGCCTGGGACTACCGCAAAACGGTGATGGCCCCGGAGGAGCTGACCTGCTGCCGGGTGATCTTCGGCGAGGCGGACCATTTCCCGGGCCTGACGGTGGACCGCTTCGGCCCGGTGCTGGTGGCCCAGGTGCTGTGCCTGGGGCTGGACCGGGTGAAGGACGTGATCTTCTCCCAGCTGGTGTGGGTCCTGCGGGCCGACGGCCAGGACATCGCCGGGATATATGAGCGCAACGACGCTACCCTGCGGGACAAGGAGGGCATGGCCCAGGGCAAGGGCTGGTATCCCCTGGCCGGGGAGCCTGTGCCGGACTTCACCTGCGCGGACATCACGGAAAACGGCATCCGCTACACCGTGGACTTTGAAAATGGCCAGAAAACCGGCTTCTTCCTGGACCAGAAGTACAACCGTCAGGCGGTGGCCCGGCTGGCCCGGGGCAAAACCGTGTTGGATTGCTTCACCCATACCGGCTCCTTCGCCCTGAACGCCGCCCGGGGCGGGGCAAAGCACGTCACCGCCGTGGACGTGTCGGACTTCGCCGTGGCGTGCGCCCGGGAAAATGCGGCCCGCAACGGGCTGGAGAGCGTGGTGGACTGCGTGGCCGCCAATGTGTTCGACCTGCTGCCCCAGCTGCAAAAGGGACAGTACGACTTCATCATCCTGGACCCGCCCGCCTTCACCAAAAGCCGCCAGACCACCCGGCGGGCCATGGCCGGATATAAGGAGATCAACTACCGGGCCATGCGGCTGCTGCCCCGGGGCGGATACCTGGCCACCTGCTCGTGCAGTCACTTCGCCACCGAGGAGCTGTTCCGGAAAATGCTCCGCGACGCGGCCCACGACGCCGGGGTCCAGCTGCGGCAGATCGAGGCCCGGCAGCAGGCCGCCGACCATCCCATTCTCTGGGGTGTGGAGGAGACCAGCTATCTGAAATTCTACCTGTTCCAGGTGGTATAACCAAAAGGAGAAAGCCATGGAATTTCGCGTATTGGCCATCGGCGACGTTACCAGCGAGGAGGGCACCGCCCACCTGCGCCGCCATCTGCCGGGCTTTAAAAAAATGAAGGGCGTGGACTTCACCGTTATCAACGGCGAGAACATCTCCGGCACCGGCCTGACCCCCCAGCAGGCCGACGATCTGTTTGCCGCCGGGGCCGACGTTATCACCCTGGGCAACCACACCTGGGGCAAAATGCAGATCACCGATTATCTGGAGGACAACCGCTATATCCTCCGCCCCGCCAACTTCTCCCCCCGCACCCCGGGCCGGGGCTACGTGGTGTATGACCTGGGCCGGGTGCAGGTGGCGGTGCTGTGCCTGATCGGCCGGTGCGACCTGGCCTGGGGCAGCGACAACCCCTTCACCACGGCGGACCGCCTGCTGAAGGCCGGGGAAAAGCCCACCTTCACCCTGGTGGATTTCCACGCCCAGGCCACCAGCGAAAAGCTGGCCATGGCCTATTATCTGGACGGCCGCGTCTCCGCCCTGTGGGGCACCCACACCCATGTGCCCACCGCCGATGAGCGGGTGTTTCCCAAGGGCACCGGCTACATCACGGACCTGGGCATGACCGGGGCGGTGGAGTCCGTGCTGGGCATCCGTCCGGAGCAGTCCGTGGAGTCGTTTCTGGGCGGCCTGCCGGGCCGGTACCGTCCGGCGGAGGGCCCCTGCAAGGCCCAGGGCGCCCTGTTTACCTTAGAGTCCTCCACCGGCCTGTGCACCGCCGTGGAGCGCGTGGATATCCGATAAAAACAGAGGAGGAACCGTATCATGTCCGTTGAAAAAGTCCGGGCCTATCTGGAGCCCTTCGGCGTGTCGGACCGCATCCGGGAGTTCGATGTGTCCAGCGCCACCGTGGAGCTGGCCGCCGTGGCCGTGGGCGTGGAGCCCGCCCGCATTGCCAAGACCCTGAGCTTTCGCCTGGGAGACGCTCCCATTCTGGTGGTGACCGCCGGAGACGCCAAAATCGACAACAGCAAATATAAGCACTTTTTCGGCATAAAGGCCAAAATGCTCACCCCGGAGGAGGCGGTGGAACGCATCGGCCACGCCGTAGGCGGCGTGTGCCCCTTCGCCCTGCCGGAGGACGTGAAAACCTACCTGGACCGATCCCTGCGGCGGTTTGACACGGTGTTTCCCGCCGTGGGCAGCGCCGCCAGCGCCATTGAGCTGACCTGTGACCAGCTGGAGCGCTGCTGCGGGGCGAATTTTGCGGGCTGGGTGGACGTATGCAAGGGCTGGCAGGAGGAGACGGATGGCTAAGGTTCTTCATGCGGCAGATTTCCACCTGGACAGTGCCTTCCGGGCCCTGCCGGAGGAGCAGGCCCGTCTGCGGCGGCAGGAGAGCCGGGAGCTGCCCGGCCGCCTGGTGGACTGGGCCAACGACCACGGGGCCCGGCTGATGCTCCTGGCCGGGGACCTGTTCGACTCGGACCAGCTGTACAGTCAGACGGCCCAGATGCTGGCCCAGGCCCTGTCCCGCTTTCGGGGCACGGTGGTCATCGCGCCGGGAAATCACGACTGGCTCTCCGCCGCCAGTCCCTACCGCCAGCCCATCTGGCCGGACAATGTTCACATCTTTCTGGGCCGGGGCATGGAGCGGCTGGCGCTGCCGGAGCTTCAGTGCACCGTATACGGGGCGGCCTTCACCGCCCCGGAGGAGCCGGAAAGCGGCCTACGGGGCTTTTATGCCCAGCCGGACGGCAGCGCCCGCATCATGGTTCTTCACGGGGACATGGGCAGCCGGGAAAGCCGCTACCGCCCCATCGCCCCGGAGGAGATCGCTGCCACGGGTCTGGACTATCTGGCCCTGGGCCATGTCCACGCCCCCTCCGCCATGAACCGGGCCGGAAACACCGTTTGGGCGTATCCCGGCTGCCCCCAGGGCCGGGGCTTCGACGAGACCGGCGACCGGGGCTTCCTGTTCGGCGATGTGGAGCCGGGACGGGTGGATATGCGCTTTGTGCCCTTTGCAGGGCGGCGCTATGAAAGCCTCACCGTGGACGTGTCCGGGGGCGACGCCCTGGACGCCATCCGCCGCAGCCTGCCGCCGGATACCTCCCGGGATATTTACCGCATCCGCCTCACCGGCGAGACGGCGGAGCCTTTGACGCTGGCTCCCCTGGAGCGGGCCCTGTCGGGGGAATTTTTCCGGCTGGAGCTGCGGGACGACACGCGCCTGCGCCGGGACCTGTGGGACCGCTGCGGCGACGACACCCTGCGGGGTCTGTTTCTGGGGCAGCTGCGCCGGGAATACGACGGTGCGGACCCCCAGCGGCAGAAGGAGATCGAGCAGGCGGTGCGCTTCGGCCTGGCCGCCATGGACAATACCATTGATTCGTAAGGGGCGCTTTGCTATGAAAAACATCCTCATGATCGGCACCGGCGGCACCATCGCCTCCGGCCAGACGGCGGAGGGTCTTGCTCCCGAGCTGGACCCCAGCCGCCTTTTGCAGGATACACCCCGGGTGGCCCAGCTGTGCCGGGTGGACTGCCTGCAGCTGTACAGTCTGGACAGCACCAACATCCGCCCCTGTCACTGGCTGGGCCTGGCCCGGGCCATCCGGGAGCGGTACGACCAGTATGACGGCTTCGTCATCAGCCACGGCACCGACACCATGGCCTACACGGCGGCGGCCCTGAGCTATCTCATCCAGGACTGCCCCAAGCCCATCGTTCTCACCGGGGCCCAGAAGCCCATCTGGTACGACGGCACCGACTCCAAGCGCAACCTCACCGACGCCTTCCTGTATGCCTGCCGGGGCTGCGGCGGGGTGCAAATCGTGTTCAACGGCAAGGTCATTCTGGGCACCCGTGCCCGCAAGACCTTCTCCAAGAGCTTCCAGGCCTTCTCCAGCGTCAACTATCCGGAGCTGGCCCTGATCCAGGACGAGCGCCTGCTGCAATATATCACCACCGGCAGCCGCCCCGCCCCCCGGTTTTACGACGCCCTGGACGGCAGCGTGGGCCTGCTGAAGCTGATCCCCGGCACCCGGCGGGAGCTGCTGGCCTTTATGGCCGACCACTATGACGGCCTGGTCATCGAGGGCTTCGGCGTAGGCGGTCTGCCGGAATACGACGGGTTTTACGACGTGGTCCGCCAGGCGGCGGAGAGCGGCAAGCTCGTTGTCATGACCACCCAGGTGCCCAACGAGGGCAGCGACCTGACGGTGTACCATGTGGGCGGTCATCTGAAGCATACCCTGCGGGTGCTGGAGGCCTACGACATGACCACGGAGGCCGCCGTGTGCAAGCTCATGTGGATCCTGGGCCAGACTCACGATTTTGCCCAGGCGGAAAAGCTGTTTTACGCCCCGGTCTCCCGGGACATTCTCCGCTTTTCCGGAGAATAAGAATGAGGTGATCCCCCATGTCTATCCTGCTGCACGGTGCTCCCGTGGCGGAGCGCCTGACCCTGGACCTGAGCCGCCGGTCCGCCGCCCTGCGCCATCGGGGCGTGATCCCTACCCTGGCCATTCTCCGCGTTGGCAGCAGCCCCGGAGACCTGGCCTATGAAAAAAGCGCCGCCGCCCGCTGCGCCAGATGCGGCATAGAGGTCCGCCGCCTGTTTTGGGACAGTGCCGCCCCTCTGGCGGATGCCATCCGCGCCGTCAACGCCGACCCGTCCATCCACGGGTGCCTGCTGCTGCGTCCCCTGGCGGACAGGGCGGCGGAGGCCGCCGCCGGGCAGCTGCTGCTGCCGGACAAGGACGTGGACGGCATGACCCCCGGCTCCCTGGCGGGACTGCTGACAGGGCAGAGCGGCTTCGCTCCCTGCACCGCCCAGGCGTGCCTGGAGCTGCTGGACTATTACGGCGTGGACCCGGTAGGCCGCCGGGCGGTGGTCATCGGCCGCAGCCTGGTGGTGGGCCAGCCCGCCGCCCTGCTGCTCCAGCGCCGCAACGCCACCGTTACCGTGTGCCACACCGGCACCCGGGACATACCGGCCCTGTGCCGGGAGGCGGACATCGTCATTGCCGCCGCCGGACGGCCGGGCCTCATCACGGCGGACTTCCTCCGCCCCGGGCAGACGGTGCTGGACGTAGGCGTCCACCCGGGCCCTGACGGGACCCTCTGCGGCGACGTGGCCCCGGAAGCCGCCGGGCTGGACCTGGCCCTGACCCCGGTTCCCGGCGGCGTAGGCTCCGTCACCTCCGCCGTCCTCTGCAAGCACACCATCCAGGCGGCGGAAAACACACGGCTATAACAAAATACAGGGACCTGCGAAAATCGCAGGTCCCTGTATTTTGCTTTTGCGTTTATTTCACCAGGTCCAGGATCTCCTGGGGCGACACCAGGCCCACGGACCGGTCCGCCATCTGGCCGCCCTTGAACACCAGCAGGGTGGGGATGCTCTCGATGCCGTACTGCAAAGCCAGGTCCCGGTTTTCGTCCACGTCCACCTTGACGATCTTCAGCTCCGGGTGCTGGCCGGACAGCTCCTCCAGAATCGGGGCCAGCATCCGGCAGGGACCGCACCAGGTGGCCCAGAAGTCCACCAGCACCGTGCCGCTATCCTGCAGGACCTCCCGGTCAAACTCGCTCTCGTTCACATGCAAAATCGCCATATGCAGCGCCTCCTCGTTTGGTATAGTCGTATTATAGCAGGTTTCGCGCCGCATTTCTGCGGCATATGCAACAGTCAGTCAAAAAAATCACAAAGTTTTTTCAGAAGGGGATGGTCCCCATGGCCGCAGCCGCCGGGTCGGCAAAGGGCCCGATGTCCGGAGCGCCCACCGTCAGCAGGAGATAGGCGATCCCCACCAGGATGGCCAGCACATACCACACCAGCTCCCCGCCGGGGACCCGCTGGGACAGCACCGTGCCGTGGAGGGTCAGTCCCCCGGCCAGCACCAGGCTCCACAGCCGCAGCCACCGGCCCGGCAGCAGCCAGCACAGCCCCGCCATGCACAGGGGCATCGCCGCCAGCAGCAGACAGTGTCCGCCCCGGCAGCCCCTCTCTGGGCCCAGCCGCCAGATCACCAGCGCCGCCGGAAGATACGGCCAGAACAGCAGCTTCCCCATTTCCCAGGGGCTGCCGTTGGCCGGAGCCAGCAGGGCCGTCAGCGGACACGGAAAGGTCCTGTGCAGCAGCCACAGCGCCAGGGCCGTAGCCGCCGCCGTGAAAAATCCCAGGATATAGCGCCTCAATTTCCCCCACCTCCGGCCCTACCCTATGCGCCGGGGCGGGGGAAAAGAACCCTATCGGATCCCACGCAGACCCGTCTCCGGGTCCGCAAACAGCGGCAGGTCCGGCGGGGCGAAGGTCCATAGGATAAACGCCGCCCATACCGCCGCCAGCACCGCCGCTCCGGCCACTTGCCACACCGGGGACGCCAGGGCCCGGCGGCGCAGCATGGCCCAGGTCACCCAGAAGCCCAGCAGCACGGCTATCTGGAAAATGGCCACGTCCAGCCACATGATGTCCCGGCCCAGAACCCCCTGATACCCGTAAAACAGCAGGGGGATAGCCGCCAGCCCTGCCAGCAGGCCCGCCGCCCGGGCCGTCAGCACCGGCAGGCCGGTGCGCCGCAGGGCGATCAGCTCCACGATGCTCCACAGGACCCATGGGGTGGTCAGCAGCTTCATATGCTCCCAGGTGGATTCGTTGACGGCGGCCAAGGCCCCCACCACCGGGCTTTGCCCGGACCAATCATACACGAAATGCAGCAGATTCCCCGCCGCCAGCACGAATATCAGCCCCAGGACCTCCCAGGTGCGCCATTTTCTGTCGCTCATGCGCTTCACCTTCCTTTATGGGAAGCATAGACCGATCTCCGCCGTTTTATACACGGCGCCGCCGCGCAGACCAGCAGAGCCGCCGCCGTCCACAGCAGAAAGGGGCTGCGCCGGGCCAGAGCCGCACCGGCAACGGTCAGCAGGCCCGCCGCCGCCAGGCTGACGGCCTGGGTCACCCGGTCCGCCAGAAACGGGTCCGTCCCCCAGCACAGGGCCAGCCACAGCATCCGCCCGCCGTCCAGGGGCAAGATGGGCAGCAGGTTGAAGCAGCCCAGCACCGCCTGGGCCCCGGCCAGCAGATACAGCGGCTCCCACCACCGGCCCGGAAGTCCCAGCGCCGCCGCCAGCAGCAGATTCACCGCCGGTCCGGCGGCGGCCGCCAGCAGCTCGCCGCCGTAGCTCATCCGCCCCGCTACCTGCATCTCCGCCCCCAGGGCGGAGATGCGCACCGCCCGGACCCAGCCGCCCCGGCGGCGCAGGGCGGCATAGTGGCCCAGCTCGTGGCACAGAGCCGCCAGCAGCACCGCCCCCAGCACCTCCGGCGACGACAGCCACACAAATACCGCCAACAGCGCCGGGGCCCCCGGCGACACCCGGATCCGGGTCCGCTCAGGGGGCCGCATAGTAATAGATGGGATTCACATACACCCCGTCCTTCATCAGTTCGAAGTGCAGATGGGGCCCGGTGGCGTTGCCGGTATGGCCCACCTCCGCAATGGGGTCCCCGGGCCGCACCTGCTGGCCGGAGGAGGCGTTGATGCGGCTACAGTGGGCATACAGGGTGACAAAGCCCCCGGGGTGCTGCACCGTCACATAATTGCCCAGCTCCGCGCTGTCTCCCACCGCCGTGACGGTCCCGGCAGCAAAGGCCGTGATCACCGCTCCCTCGTCGGCGGCGATGTCCAGGCCATAGTGGAACTGCTGCCCGCCGCCGTTGGGGTCCTGGCGATAGCCGAACCGGTCCGTCACCGGCCCGGTCAGCGGATTGGCATAGGCAAAGCCCAGCACCTGCTGGGTCAGGCACACGTCCCCCGGGGTGTTCTCCGCCGTATAGGCCGCCGGGTCCGCCGCGTCCTGGGGAACCGTGACCCCGGTATCCTGGGGGCCGAACACCGCCGTGTAGGCGTCGTTCAGCGCCTTCCCCACGGCGCCCTGGCCGGATACCGCCCGGCCCACGGCGGAAAACGCCGCCCGGAAGTCCGTCTGCCCGGCCATCAGGTCCAGCAGCCTGCCCCGGTACCGGTCCATAGCCGACGGGGCCGTGATCTTCACCACCACCACCGCCAGCAGCAGCACCGCACTGACGGCCAGCTGGGCCAGGCGGCGGTCCCATGACCGGGAGGCGGGCTGTTCCCGCTTGCCCCGGGGCGGAGGCGGCGGCGTCCGGCGCCGCCGGGCGGGCCGCGGTCTGTCTGTCATAGCGCATTCCCCCTTTTTGGAGCAGTGTATGCCCCCGGCGGCGGGGATAGAACCGAAAACCGCGTCCCGCTGCATCCGCCCCATGGCCAAATGTCCCCGGATGGCGTATAATAGGGCCACTATGAACACAGGAGGAGCAGCCATGAGCGGAATCATGCAGCGCAGACCGATAACCCTATACGAGACGTTGGAGGCGCTGTATCAACAGGTCAACGCCCCCTTCTGCGCCCAACGGCGGCCTCAGCGTCCGGCCCTGGGAGGAGCCGGGCCAGGCCCCGGAGCTTATCGACCAGCTGGAGGCGCTGCTGCGCCCGGCGGCGGACACGGCCCGGCAGGAGCTGGCGGCCCTGGCCGCTCAGTGGGCCCCGGAGGGTGAAACCACCTGATGCGGCTATCCCCTCGCCGCCGCCATCTTCCACAAGGTGGTCCACAAGGATATCAACCACGAGACCCTGCTGGAGCAGTATGTGGCCGACGGCCAGAGCGTGGGCGCTGTCAGCAGCCACATCTTCAGCAAGCTGACCACCGGCCACACCATCCGGGCCGAGTTCGAGCCCATCACCTTCACCGTCCCCTTCGTGGACGGCATCACCGGCGAGACTCTGGACACCCAGACCGTGGCCTACGGCAAGGACGCCGCTGCCCCCCAGGCTCCCCAGCACGAGGGCTATACCTTCTCCGGCAGGGATGCTGCCTTCACCAACGTCCGCAGCGGCCTGACTGTCACCGCTCAGTACGACAAGAACAGCGAGCCCACCACTCCGGACCAGCCTGAGCCCGGCCAGCCCAATCAGCCGGACCAGCCCGACCAGCCGGACGATGGCAAGCAGGCCGACAAGCCCGCCACCGGCGACAGCTTCTCTGCCGGTTGGCTGGCCCTGACCCTGTTCAGCGGCGCTACGGCCGCCTGCATGGTCCTCCTGCGCAGAAAGAAAGATGACTGATTTCCTTTCCCCCTATAGGCAGAACCCCCGCAGCCGGTGGGCTGCGGGGGTTCTGCCCGTTGCGAAGGTGTTCCCTCCAAGCCGCCCCGCCGAGGGCAGCAGGCCCTACGGACTTGGCTCTCCCTCTGGGAGAGCTGTCACCGAAGGTGACAGAGAGGGCCTGATGGGCGGGGCCCATGTCTGCCCACCGTCGTGCCAAACGCAAAAAAGCAGCCTTTCGGCTGCTTTTTTGCTATTTCTCATGTAAATTCAGAACAAACCGGGGATGTTCAACCCGCCGGTGAGGGCGCCCATGGCGGACTCCATGGCCTCCTCCGCCTGGCGCAGGGCCTCGTTGACGGCGGAGATCACCAGGTCCTGCAGCATCTCCACGTCCGCCGGGTCCACGGCGTCGGGCTGGATGGCCAGGGCCGTCAGCTGCTTCTTGCCGGACACGGTGGCCTGCACCGCGCCGCCGCCCACGGAGGCGGTGAAGCTGCTCTCCTCCACGTTCTTCTGGGCGCTTTCCATCTCCTGCTGCATCTTGGCCAGCTTCTGCTGCATTTGCTGCTGCTGGCGCATCATCCCGGCGCTGCCGCCGAACCCGTTGCGGGCGCTGTATCCCTTAGCCATGGTTGAAATCTCCTTTATAATACTGATTTAATATCGTGCGATCACTTGATTTTGAAATTTTCCAGCTGGCGGCCCTGGGCGGCCACCTCGTCCAGCTTGTCCGGGGCCTTTTCCGCCGGAGGCTCCTCCCAGGGGGGCGTCTGCTCCGGCTCCGGGACTTCCTCCAGGGGCTTCTCCGGCGCTTTTTCTGTCACTTTTTCCGGCTTGGACCGGGGCTTGGCGGTTTTTTCCCCCGTCGGGGCTCCGCCTACCGTCAGCGCCACCCGGATGGTCTGCCCCTCGGCGGCGGAGGCCACCTCCTGCAGCACGTGCAGCACCGTGTTGTTGTTCAGGGAGTCCCGGACGAACTCGTTCTGGCAGTACAGCGTCAGGCAGTCGCCGTCCACCGCTCCCTGGACCATGTTCAGAAACACCCGGTGGTTCACCGCCAGGCGGCCCTTGCAGTGCTCCTTCATGGCGTCCCACTTGCCGGTGTCGCCCACCACGGCGGCAGACTTTGCCGCCACAGGCTTCCGGACCGGTCTGGCGGCAGGGCGAGCCGCAGGCGGTTCCTCGTCCGGTATATCGTATACCCGCTCCCGCCCGCCGGGTTCCTCCGGCAGGGGCGGCTCCTCCGGCATAGGGGGCCGGTCATCGCTTGGCACGTCCCGGCTTGTCCCGGCGCTGTCCCGGGACAAAGGGGCGGTTTTTGGGGACGTCCCGGCGGTTTGCGGGACAGTTTTTACCGGTATTCCGTTTGCAACCCGATCCTCCAGACGGTCGATCCGCTGGCTCAAAGCCGTCAGGTCGCCGGACAGACTTTCGTCACACAGCCGCAGCAGACACAGCTCCGCATCCGTCCGGGGCTGGAAGCTGTCCCCCAGCCCGGCGCAGCAGGACTGCAGCGTCTCCGTCAGATACAGAAACCGCCGCATGGGCTGGCTGCCGGAAAGGGACTTCAGGGTCTTGGTATCGTATATGCCCGTCAGCAGGGCGGCGGCCCCATCGGGGGCGGCCTTGAGAATGGTCATGTCCCGGGCCAGGTCCCCCAACTCCCCCAGCATGGCGGCCACGTCCTTGCCGCCCCGGTACAGCCCGTCCAGCCGGGTCAGGGCCCCGGCGGCGTCCCGCCGCAGGATGCAGTCCATCAGCTCCACCGTCTGGACGCTGCCGGCCAGGCCCAGAATATCCAGCACCGCCCGGCTGTCCAGCTGGCCCTGGGCCACCCGGCACTGATCCAGCAGGCTCAGGGCGTCCCGCAGGGCGCCGTTGGCCATCCGGGCCAGAATCTCCGCCCCGTCGGGAGTCAGGTCGATCTGCTCCGCCTGGGCGATCTCCAGCAGGTGCTTTTCCATATCCCGGGGCAGAATGCGCTTGAAGGTGAAGCGCTGGCACCGGGAGAGAATGGTGGCCGGGACCTTGTGCAGCTCCGTGGTGGCCAGGATGAACATCAGGTGCTCCGGCGGCTCCTCGATGGTTTTCAGCAGGGCATTGAAGGCCTGGGTGGACAGCATGTGGACCTCGTCGATGATATAGACCCGCTTTTTCAGCACCGTGGGGGTGTATACCGACTCGCTGAGCAGCTCCCGGATGTCGTCCACCCGGCTGTTGCTGGCGGCGTCCAGCTCCGTCACGTCCAGCAGGGAGCCGCTGTCGATGCCCCGGCAGGCCTCGCACTGGTTGCAGGGGGCCCCGTCCTCCGGGTGCAGGCAGTTGACGGCCTTGGCCAGAATCCGGGCGCAGGTGGTTTTGCCGGTGCCCCGGGTGCCGGTGAACAGATAGGCGTGGGCCGTGCGGCCCTCGGCCACCTGCCGCTGGAGGGTGCCGGTGATGTGGTCCTGGCCCACCACCTGGGAAAAGGTTTTGGGCCGCCATTTCCGATACAGTGCCTGATACATGAACCAGCCCTCCCTTCGGCCGAAAAATCAGAACAGAACAAACTCCTCCGCTGCCAGCCACGGGGCCGGTGGACTCGCGGCACATGGATGATCCCTCTTAATGCTGCTCGGTTCCCCGCCTGACATGATTCGTGGGTATCCATTGCGCGAGACCGGCTCCGCAGCTGGCGGCGGAGGAGTCGTCATGAAGATATCTTATCACATTTCCCCTCGGTTGGCAACAGGAAATTTGCAGCCGGAGAAATCGCCGAAGCGCCGCCCTCAGCGGGCCGCTGTTGGGGGAAAATTCCCAGTTTATGGCGGAAACGGGCCGTTTTCGCGGCTATCCACGGCGTATTCAAACAGCGTCTGCCGGTAGACGGCGGCAAAATAGCCGCTGCGCGCGTAGGCGTCCGGGTACTGCCCCTCGATCCGTCCCAGCAGATCCTGCAATTGCAGCATGACCGCCGCCTGGTGCTTGCAGCAGCCGCTGCAGAAGCAGGAGCAGACCAGACGGCTGATTTCTCCGTTTTCCCAGGCAAACTCCACCTCATAGGGAGCCGTGCCCTCCACAAGGGCGTACCCCGCCCGGCCGTCCAGGCTGATATAGCGGACCAGTCCGCGCTTGTAGTAGTCATATCCCCGCTGGAACATGGCATCGCTGGCCCACAGCTCATCCAGGGAGAATGCTTCGTCGTCCGCGCCGCTGGCAAACTCCTCCTCCGGGTCCGCAGGCGGCAGGAACCATCCGGCGGCCTGACAGGCCGGCAGAACGCCGCGGTCAAAGGTAACCAGGTGGGAGCCCGCCGCGTAAAACAGCCCGTCCACAGCGATGTCCGCCACGGAAATCACTCGCTTATAGTCAGAGAGCCTGATTTTGAAGCTGTAGTTGACCTGGGTAACGCGGCCCCGCTGTCCGGCCAGCTTGCCGTCCACAAAGACCAGGTCGCCGGGCTTCAGGTCGAACCGGTCGTTGTAGTACGCCAGGCTCCGGTGGTTGGCAGCAAAATAGACCTGCACCACGGACCTTCTGGGGATAGTCCGTTCCGACTTATGGGCAGTCCCCGCTGAAAATTTGATACGGAACGCCATAGTATGCGCCCTCCTTTCCTCTTACGCGCCTATTATACGGCGCTGGGTGTCCCTAAAATCGGACTGCCGGACAATGGAGAAACCAATTGCATTCCATGTTTCGCAAAGCGGTGGGCCATCCGTTCTTATCCTCCGCCATTCGTGCATTAACTCCAAACTTAAATTTGATTCTTCAAGAAATATTTACAAATTTATGCTTCCATTTTTTTAATTCATGTGTTATGCTAATGCTAACCTAAGATTTCAGGCCGAAATTCAAATTAACCCGAATCTTAATTTCGCTTGCGGCGCACATAAGCCCAGGCAATTGCACAAGGAGGAATCATCATGCCCGAATTCAAGCCCGGTGCGCGGCTGTCCAAGAAGCCGCCGCTGAACGAGCAGGAGCTCTATCAGATCGACGCCTACTGGCGCGCCGCCAATTACCTGACCGCATGCCAGCTGTATCTGCTGGATAACCCGCTGCTGGAGCGTCCGCTGCGCAAGAGCGACCTCAAGCAGACCATCGTGGGCCACTGGGGCACCTGCCCGGGCCAGAACTTCATCTATACCCATCTGAACCGGGTCATCAAGCGCAGCGACCTGGACATGATCTATCTCTCCGGCCCCGGCCACGGCGGCAACGCCATGGTGGCCCAGGACTGGCTGGACGGCAGCTATACCGAGGTCTATCCCAACATCACCCGGGACAAGGACGGCATGCAGAAGCTGTTCAAGCGCTTCTCCTTCCCCGGCGGCATCCCCAGCCATGTGGCGCCGGAGACTCCCGGCTCCATCCATGAGGGCGGCGAGCTGGGCTATTCCCTGGCCCACGCCTTCGGCGCCGTGGCGGACAATCCCGACCTGATCGCCGCCTGCGTGGTGGGCGACGGCGAGGCCGAGACCGGCCCCCTGGCCACCTCCTGGCATGGCAACAAGTTCATGAATCCCATCACCGATGGCGCGGTGCTGCCCATTCTGCACCTGAACGGCTTCAAGATCGCCAACCCCACCATCTTCTCCCGCATGAGCCACGAGGAGGTGGAGAGCTTCTTCCGGGGCTGCGGCTGGGAGCCCCGCTTTGTGGAGGGCGACGAGCCCATGCTCATGCACCAGCAGATGGCGGCGGCCCTGGACTGGGCCATCCGCGAGATCAAGCGCATCCAGCGGGAGGCCCGCAAGAGCGGCCAGGCCAAGCGGCCCCGCTGGCCCATGCTGGTGCTGCGCACCCCCAAGGGCTGGACCGGACCCAAGGAGGTGGACGACCTGCCGGTGGAGGGCTGCTGGCGGGCGCACCAGGTGCCCATCTCCATGGGCGCCGACACTGACCGGCACCTGGCCCAGCTGGAGCAGTGGCTGCGCTCCTATAAGCCGGAGGAGCTGTTCAACTCCGATGGTACGCCCGTGGAGCTGGTAGCGTCCTTCCCCCCTGCGGGCAATCGGCGCATGGGTGCAAACCCCCACGCCAACGGCGGTCTGCTGCTGCGGGATCTGCGGACCCCCGATTTCCGGGACTATGCCGTGGACGTCACGGTTCCCGGCGGCGTGGAGGCCCAGGATATGTACGTTCTGGGCACCTATGTCCGGGACGTGATGAAGCTGAACATGGACGCCCGGAACTTCCGGATCTTTGCCCCGGACGAAACGGCGTCCAACCGCCTGCAGGCGGTGTTTGAGGTCACCGGCCGCCGCTTCCTGGACCAGCAGATCCCGGGCATCGACGACCATCTGGACCCCGACGGCCGGGTCATGGACTCTATGCTCTCCGAGCACTTCTGCGAGGGCTTCCTGGAGGGCTACCTGCTCACCGGACGCCACGGCTTCTTCGACAGCTATGAGGCCTTCATCCGCATTGTGGACTCCATGTTCGCCCAACACGCCAAGTGGCTGAAGATGTGCAGCGAGCTGCCCTGGCGGCACGACATCGCCTCCCTGAACTATATTCTGGCTTCCAACGTGTGGCAGCAGGACCACAACGGCTTCACCCATCAGGACCCCGGCTTCCTGGACCATGTGGCCAACAAAAAGGCCGACGTGGTGCGCATCTATCTGCCGCCGGATGCCAACTGCCTGCTCTCCTGCTTCGACCACTGCATCAGGAGCCGCAACTATGTCAACGTGATGGTGGCCAGCAAGCACCCCCGGCCCCAGTGGCTGACCATGGAGCAGGCGGTGAAGCACTGCACCCAGGGCATCGGTATCTGGGACTGGGCCTCCAACGACGCCGGGTGCGAGCCGGACGTGGTGATGGCCTGCTGCGGCGACACCCCCACCCTGGAGACGCTGGCTGCCGTCAGCATCCTGCGCCGGGAGCTGCCGGAGCTGAAAATCCGTGTGGTGAACGTGGTGGACCTGATGAAGCTGCAGCCCCATACCGAGCATCCCCACGGCCTCACCGACGAGGAGTATGACGGTCTGTTCACCAAGGATAAGCCCATCATCTTCGCCTATCACGGCTATCCCACCCTGGTCCATGAGCTGACCTATCGCCGCCACAACAAGAACCTCCACGTCCGGGGCTATAAGGAGGAGGGCACCATCACCACCCCCTTCGACATGCGGGTCCTCAACGACATCGACCGCTTTGACCTGGTCATCGACACGGTTCGCCGCCTGCCCCAGCTGGGCAATCGCGGCGCCTACCTGGTCCAGAAGATGCAGGATAAGCTGGTGGAGCACCGGCAGTATATCCGGGACAACGGCGTGGACCTGCCGGAGGTCCGGGAGTGGAAGTGGGATCTGACCCCCGAAACGAAGTAAACCGGTGTTTTAAAACAGATTTTTTCAAAGCAAAGGCGGGCCGCTGGCCCGCCTTTGCTTTTTATTCCGCCTTTCGGATGCCCCGCTGTGCGGTGGATACGCTGACCAGGGCAATCACAGCCAATGTGATGGCCAGGGCCCCGGCGCACAGGGCGACGGTCTGGCCGGTAGATACCTTCAGCGTCAGATCAGAGCCGGTCAGGGCCTGGATTTTGTCCGTGGCCCAGGACATCCCGGGGATGCTGACCGCCAACGCGATGACGGTTCCGGCGGCGGCCATCAGGGCCGAAGGCCTCCAGATTTGTCCCGCAATATCCCGGCGTTTCGCGCCCAGTGTCCACATGCGCAAGGCGGTTTTCCCTTCCTGCATGGGAAGCAGTACGCAGTACGCCGCCAGCACCACCGTCCAAAGGGCTAAACCCACCAGAAGCACCGTCCGGGACACCCGGGTGTAACCGTCCAGACTCTCCACGATATCGCTGTACCCCTGGTCAAAGTAAGTCACCGTGCCGCCCAGGTCGTTTTCCGCCAGCCGGGCCTCCATCTGGTCAATGGTGCCGTTTTGCAGAACCAGGCTGGACCACACGCCGCAGCTGCCGGTTACTGTCTGGCAGTTGACGCTTTTCTCCGGCACGAACACGCTGTTGGGGGTGAAGCTGGTGGGTGAAGTCACCCACTCGCTGCTCTGGCGGTACAGACCGATGATGGTATATTCCGTCTCCTGCCGGAAGCCCTCCTGGGGCACGAACACAGACGCCCGGGGATTGCAGGACTCCTGAAACCGGGCATAGATCGGAGGAAGCCCCGGGTCATCCTCATACAGGGACAGGGGCAGGGCATCCCCCACGTCCAGGCCGCTTTCCCGGGCCAGGGACTCGGAAATCAGGCACACCGCTGCTCCGGAGTCATACTCCGATTGGGAGAAGCTGCGGCCCTGGGTGACCATGGCGTTCCCGGCGGCGAAATCCGCCAGGGCCTCTACCTTTTCCACCGTCAGCACCGGCACGCTGTGGTTGGTGACGTCCAGTGCTTTCAGGGCCGTCTGCCAGGAGGCGGTGCCGTCCATGATCTCCCGGGCGGTGACGCCCTCCGGAAGCTCCTGGATGGACGGCAGGTCATAGCGGCCATAGTCCACCGTCTGCATCGTCCACAGGCCGGAATCCCCGTCCGGGGCCAGGGTTTCCATCATCCCGGAATACCGGACCACATTGGTGCGCAGGTGGTCCGCCGCGTTCACGGGCAGGCTGAACACCTCCGCCCCGGTGGTGGGGTCCCGATAACCCGGGGCGTCCGGGGGCAGCTCCTGAAGCGTCTCGTCCAAAACCTGCTCCTCCTGGCGGGTCCTCTGGTCATAGCGGATCAGGTTGTTCTCAATGTCCAGGGACCAGGGGTCCAGCTGCACGTTGGTGTCCCACAGAATTTCGGCGGCGATTCCGCATCGCTCCTCCCACTCCGTGTCGTCATAGGTGCAGGCCAGCAGCAGATATCGCTTCCCCGTCTCCGGCCGCATGGGGGCGTCCCCATCGCTGTAATACTGGGTGAATCGGATATCCGCCTGCCATCCGGTGGGGTCCCGCAGCCCCTGCTGCAAGCCGTACACCCCCAGCACCTGCCCGGATATGGACCATGTGGACTCGGAGTAGGATGCCCCCTCCTGGGGCGGGTCTTGGCGCTCCTGGACCTCCCCTGCCAGGACCTCCAGGATGAAGTATGTATAGGGGGCGTCCGGGGCGGAGTCCATGGTCTCATCGCCATTGTAACTGCGGAAATTGTACATATCCAGCAGCGGTTTCAGGCCGGGGCTGTACCCGCTGACCAGCCCCACCTTTGGCCGGGACCGGATGATGCTCCAGTTCTGCTGTTCCGGCTGTTTCAGGAACCGGGCCGCTTCCCATGCGGCGGAGGCACTTTCAAGCGATGCGTCGGAATCCCCCGCCTGCTCGCCCCCACCGGTGACCACCGCCACGGTGGTGTAGGTCGCCTCCACCCTGGCCCGGGTCCGTGCCGCCGCCCAGAACTGTCCCCCGGACAGAGCCAGGATCACCCCCGCCAGGGCCAGCAGCAGTGCGCCGAAGGCCGCCTTCACCGGCCGCCGGGTCAACTGGTGCATGGGATTCATAAGAGCATCTCCTTTCTTATCCCGCCTTTCGGATGCCCCGGTTGGCGGTGAGCACGCTGACCAGGGCAATCACCGCCAGGGCGATGGCCAGGGCCCCGGCGCACAGGGCCACGGTCTGGCCGGTGGACACCTTCAACGTTAAATCAGAGCCGGTCAGGGCCTGGATTTTGTCCGTGGCCCAGGACATACCGGGGATGCTGACGGCCAACGCGATGACGGTTCCGGCGGCGGCCATCAGGGCCGAGGGCGTCCAGATTTGTCCCGCAATATCCCGGCGTTTTGCGCCCAGTGTCCACATACGCAGGGCGGTTTTCCCCTCCTGCATGGGAAGCAGTACGCAGTACGCCGCCAGGACCACCACCCACAGGGCCAGCCCCACCCAGAGCACCGTCCGGGATACCCGGCTGAAGCCGTCCAGGCTCTCCATAATGCCGCTGTACCCCTGGTCGTAATAAGTAACCGTGCCGGCCAGATTATTTTCCGCCAGCCGGGCCTCCATCTGGCCGGCGGTGCCGTTTTTCAGGATCATCGTCCCCCAAAGGCCGCTGGGACTGGCCTCAATGGCACAGTCGCCCGTCTCCATGGCGCAGGTAACGCTTTTCTTGGGCGTCAGCACGGAGTTGGGGGTGAAGCTGGCCACGGTCTCGCTCCACTCGCTGCTCTGGCGATACAGACCGATGACGGTATACTCCGTCTCCTGCTGAAAGCCCCTTTGCGGCAGGTAATAGGATGCCGTCGGGTCGCTGTCCCCGACCATGGTCGGCATCAGGTTTTTTTCCTTTTCGTACAGGGACAGGGGCAGGGTATCCCCCACGTCCAGGCCGCTTTCCCGGGCCAGGGTCTCGGAGATCAGGCACACCGCCGCGCCGTCGTGGTACTCCTCCTGGCTGATGCTGCGGCCCTGGGTGATCTGGGTCCTTCCGGAGGCAAATTCCAGCATGCCCTCCACGGAATCCACCGCCAGCACCGGCACACTGTGGTTGTTGGTCTGGATGGACTCCATGGCCATGCGCCAGCTGGAGGTGCTGTCTATGACCTCCTGGGCGGTGACGCCGTCGGGCAGCTCCTGGATGCTGGGCAGGTTATACTGGGTATAGTCCACCGTCTCCGGGCGCCAGTTTCCCGGCTGCTGGGGGTCCTCCACCATGATCTCCCCAGTGTCCTTGAGCGCATCGACGGCAAAGCTGAACCGGCCGAAGTCGTCCGGATCGACGTTCATGACTTCTACGCCGGTGACAGGGTCGCTGTAGATCAGCTCGTCCGGGGCCAATTCCACAAAACCATCGGCATCGTCGGTGAACTCGCCGTCATGCGCCAGGCGGCAGTACTTGGTTCCGTCCGGATTGGCGCGCTGGTCATACCGGATCAGATTCCCCAGAATATCCAGGGACCAAGGGTCCAATTGAACGTTGGTTTCCATGAAAACCCAGTCGGCTACGTTCCGCCGCAGGTACCACTCATCGTCGGTGTAACTGTGGGACAGCAGCAGATAGCGCTTTCCCGCCTCCGGATGCAGCAGCTCCGCCGGGTCGTCATACTCCTGATGCAGCGACACAGAGGCCCGCTGGCCGGAGGGGTCCCGAAAAGCATCGTTCAGGCCATAGATCCCCAGCACCTGACCGTCCAGCTGCCAGTTGGCACTGCCGGATTCGCCGAACCAATCGTTGTTTCTTTCCGTGACCGCGTCCGCCCGGATCTCGACAATGGAGTATTCATAGGGCGCATCGCTGCCGCGATGGCCAGTGTAGAGGGAGATGGCAGGCCTCAGGCAGGGGCTGTATCCGCTGACCATGCCAACGGTCGGGCGGGAGCGGATAATGTCCCAGCTCTGCTGCTCCGGCTCCGCCAGGAAGATGGCGGCGGCCATGGCGCTGTCCTGCCGGAGGCTCTCCGCGTTGCTCCCCCCCTCAGCGGAGGGAGTAAGAACCTCATCCGAGGAGATCCGTCCGGTGACCACCGCCACGGTGGTGTAGGTCGCCTCCACCCTGGCCCGGGTCCGTGCCGCCGCCCAGAACTGTCCCCCGGACAGAGCCAGGATCACCCCCGCCAGGGCCAGCAGCAGTGCGCCGAAGGCCGCCTTCACCGGCCGCCGGGTCAGTTGGTGCATGGGATTCATAAGCGCAGCTCCTTTCGAGTTATGTATCGTAAACCGATTTTAGTCTATCATACATAATCCGTCCTGTCAAGGGGACGGCGGCGGAGAAGGCACAAAAATGAGCTCTTTTGTATGGCGGCTGTGCCATACAAAAGAGCTCATTTGCAGCTTGGGGTTTTTTACTTCACCAGTTCGATGATAGCGGTCTCGGCAGCATCGCCGCGGCGGATGCCGGTGCGGATGATGCGGGTGTAGCCGCCGTTGCGCTGGGCATATTCAGGAGCGATCTCCTTGAACAGCTTGTGAGCGACGGTCTCTCTGGTAATGAAGCTCAGCGCCTGACGATAGGCAGCCAGATCACCCTTCTTGCCCAGGGTAATCATCTTTTCAGCCAGGGGCTTGATCTCCTTGGCGCGGGTGACGGTGGTCTCCATCCGGCCATTGTCCAGGAAATCGGTGACCTGCTGACGGAGCATCGCCATACGCTGATCGGTAGTCTTACCGAGCTTACGAGTTCCGGGCATAGTGGTTTTCCTCCTTGTAAGGATAAGTTGTCGGCCGTCGTTCTACGCGTGGGCGTAGGGTGCCGGTCTTAGTTGTTGTCTTCGCTGGCGAGGGACAGGCCCATCATGGCCAGCTTGTTGATGACCTCTTCGAGACTCTTGCGGCCGAGGTTTCTCACCTTCATCATATCGTCCTCGGTCTTGGAAATCAGATCCTCGACCGTGTTGATATTGGCACGCTTGAGGCAGTTGAAGCTACGCACGCTGAGATCGAGCTCCTCGATCGTCAGCTCGAGCACCTTGTCGCGCTGCGCCTCGGCCTTCTCCACGACGGTGGACTTGCTGCCCATCGCGTCGGAAAGGTCGGTGAAGAGCGAGAAGTGATCGCAGAGGATCTTGGCGCCGAGAGAGACGGCGTCACGCGGACTGATGGTGCCATCGGTCCAGACCTCAAGCGTCAGCTTGTCGAAGTCGGTCATGTTGCCCACGCGGGTGTTTTCCACGGTGTAGTTGACCTTGTACACGGGCGTGTAGATCGAGTCAACGGGAATGACGCCGATGGCAGTCTGCGCGGTCTTGTTGCGGTCGGCGGACACATAGCCGCGGCCGTGAGAAAGCGTCAGCTCCATGTTGAGCGTCGCACCGGCGTCCAGCGTTGCGATGTGCAGGTCGGGGTTGAGGACCTCGACCTCGCTGTCGCCCTTGATGTCGCCGGCCTTGACCTCGCACGGGCCCACAGCCTCAATATAGACGGTCTTGATGCCGTCGGTATTGTGCAGACGGGTAATGAGGCTCTTGACGTTCAGCACGATCTCGGTCACATCCTCCTTGACGCCGGGGATGGTGGAGAACTCGTGCTGCACGCCGGCGATCTTGATAGAGGTCGCCGCGGTGCCGGGCAGGGACGAGAGCATAATGCGGCGCAGCGCATTGCCGAGCGTGATACCGTAGCCGCGCTCAAGAGGCTCTACGGTGAACTTGCCGTAGGTGCCGTTCGCGGGGTCTTCCACGCACTCGATCTTGGGCTTTTCAATTTCAATCATGCAGTTACCCTCCATTTCCATTCTGTGGTCTCAAAGTCCACACCAAAATTCTGCGTGTGTCTGTTGAGGGCTCGCCGCCGATTACTTGGAGTACAACTCAACGATGAGGTGCTCCTCAACGGGAACATCAATTTCTTCGCGGGCGGGAAGGCGAACCACGGTGCCCTTGAGGCTGTTCTTATCGCGCTCCATCCAGGTGGGGACCAGGAACACGGGAGCGTCCTGACCCATCAGGCGCTTGAAGACCTCGGAAGAGCGGCTGCTCTCCGCGACCTCGATCACATCGCCGGCCTTGACGAGGTAGGAAGGAATGTTGACCTTCTTGCCGTTGACGGTGAAGTGAGCGTGAGACACCAGCTGACGAGCGTCGCGGCGGGTCTGAGCAAAGCCCAGACGGAACACGACGTTGTCCAGACGGCACTCCATGATCTGCAGCAGGTTCTCACCGGTCTTGCCGGGGCGAGACTCTGCCTTCAGGTAAGCGTTGTGGAACTGCTTCTCCAGAACGCCGTAGATGAACTTGACCTTCTGCTTCTCCTTCAGCTGAGATGCGTACTCAGACTGCTTCTTGCGCATGTTGCCATTGGAGTTGCGGGTGGTATTCTTCTTTGCATAGCCCATGACCGCAGGAGAAATGCCCAGGGCCTTGCAACGCTTTGCGATAGGCTGCGTATTCTTTGCCATAATTCAATTTCCTCCTTCGATCAGACACGACGGCGCTTCGGGGGACGGCAGCCGTTGTGGGGGATGGGAGTCACGTCCTTGATCAGGGTGACTTCCAGACCGGTAGCCTGCAGCGCACGGATAGCGGACTCACGGCCAGCGCCGGGGCCCTTGACGTAAACTTCAACAGTCTTCATGCCATGCTCGATTGCAACCTTGGCTGCGGTCTCAGCAGCAGACTGGGCTGCGAACGGGGTGCTCTTGCGGCTGCCACGGAAGTTCAGGGAGCCGGAGGAGCACCAGGACACTGCATTACCCTGCAGGTCGGTGATGGTAACAACAGTATTGTTGAAGGTAGACTGGATATGAGCCTGACCAGCAGCAATGTTCTTGCGCTCTTTCCGCTTCATGCGGACATTTGCGCCCTTCTTGGCGTTATTTGCACTTGCCATTTCTCAAATCCTCCTTACTTCTTCTTGTTAGCGACAGTGCGCTTGGGACCCTTGCAGGTACGTGCATTGGTCTTGGTACGCTGGCCGCGGCAGGGCAGATTCTTGCGATGGCGGGTGCCACGGAAGGACTGGATCTCAACCAGGCGCTTGATGTCCAGAGCAACGTTGCGGCGCAGGTCGCCCTCAACGATGATGTTAGCCTGATCGATGTAGTCACGGATCTTAGCCTCTTCTTCCAGAGTCAGGTCCTTGACGCGGGTATCGGGGTTGATGCCAGTTGCTTCCAGGATCTTGTTAGCAGTGGTCTGACCGATACCGTAAACGTAGGTGAGACCCACCTGAACGCGCTTCTCGCGGGGCAGGTCAACGCCGGCAATACGTGCCATAGTAGTTTCCTCCAAAAATCATCCCATGTCAGTGTCGGGGTCTGCGCCGGGACTCTACGCACTTGACCCCCAGGCGCCCGAATTAGCCCTGGCGCTGCTTATGCTTGGGGTTCTGGCAGATGACCATCACGCGGCCTTTGCGGCGGATGACCTTGCACTTTTCGCAGATGGGTTTCACGGAAGGCTTGACCTTCATGATGTTGAACCTCCTTTTGGTTGATACCCTGGTGCTTATTTGGAGCGCCAGGTGATGCGGCCCTTAGAAAGATCATAGGGCGACATTTCCACGGTAACCTTGTCCCCGGGCAGGATACGGATGAAATTGGTCCGCAGCTTGCCGGAGATGTGCGCTAAGAGGATGTGACCGCTGGGAGTGAGCTTCCCGGTGTTCTTATCCTCGCTCAACATTTCCACCTTAAAGATGGCGTTGGGCATGGCTTCACGCACAATGCCTTCGATCTCGATGACGTCTTCTTTAGACAAGCTATTTGCCTCCTCATTGGATCTGCTCAGTTTGTCGTGTAGGGACGGACAGGCGGCGATGAAAGCCACATACTTCTTCTCCTGCGGCACAAAATCCGCAAAACGGGCAGAAAATCCCTGTCCGTCGAGGAAGTATCTGGCTTCCACAGCCATTTATAGATTATACACCTTTTGTTGTCAATTTGCAAGAGGTTTTTTCCGTATTTCCGATAAAAAATTCTCGAAATTCAAAAGCTGTCCTTTCTCTCCCAGGTCTTGGTTTTTCTCCACCGCAAAGATGAAACTTTTTCACCAAAAGTTGTCATAATTGCACAAACAGCAGGAATGGAG
>OLWB01000688.1_pt1 | contig 34503 bp, 26 predicted proteins | sample 1673331 | NCBI WGS metagenome assembly OLWB01 (sample SAMEA3178943, study PRJEB25190) | human gut metagenome | biome: human gut; feature: human-associated habitat; material: faeces | place: Austria | collected 2013
GTTAAATCTTTAAACCAATACATGTTATAGCCAACAACCTTCCAGAATCAATAGTTAATCATTTCTATTTATTCACTTCGAAATGCTGATAATCCTTAGAGCTTCTCCACTCACCACCCCAGCTGAATCCATATTTCTTAAAGATCTTATAAGCTGTGTCATTCTTATGGATCATATATCTTTTATATTTTCCTTTACATTTTGACGTCTTTCTCTGTTTATACACCTTACCATTTGCCGGTGATACCTTATTTCCTTTGACCCACGGATTGATCCTTGGATTGATATCGATAGCCATTCCATAAGAATGGTTGGAAAGTTTTGTCGTTCCACTGATCACACGATAATTAAACGCAGAAGTATTATTCGCAGACATAGACTTATTATCATTCGCATTATAATCATCGATCAGACGCATTCTCTGTATTCTGTATTTCTTCTGATATAATTCGTAAAATACCTTCACTGTTTTCTTTGCGATCTTCTTATTAACGATCAATTCACCATGCTTCACTTTTCCATCAAACCCATAATGAAGCACCTGAACATATCGAAGATCAGATAACTTAACATTCTTATTCTTACGATAAGACTTCCCCGTAATCCTCTTTTCAATCTTTGGAGAAATCGTCTCATAAGTAAAACCCTTTTTATATGTATATTTTGAAGCCGCATTTGCTGACTTCTTCTGTAAACAAACTGGTACCGCAACCACAGTAAGTGCCGTCAATGCAATCAAAGTCTTTAATTTCCATTTTGAATTATTCATATCCATTCTTCCTTTCCAAATTTTGATTTCATTATAACATAGTTTTCCCCATCTGTAGAAAAAGAAACACACACCAAATTCCTCAGCAATCACTATCCATTTCTATGTATCACCATATATTCATATTCATCTATCCATATTCCCAATAACCTACAGCCAAGAATATTTTAAATAATAACTGCCCCGTGACCGTATGAGCTCGTCGGTGCTTAATGAGCAGTGATGATTTATCATCGATGTCAAATTTAGCATCCGCTACGTGCGAATCCGAATGCAAATGGGTCACGGGGCAGTTATTATTTAAAATATTCATTGAAAGACTAAATTATTTACCATACACAACAAATTGATACTCAATATCAAAGTACGTCTCTTCTTCACTTTCTTTCACAATTTTCCACTCTGGCATCTCATCCAGATTTGGAAAATAAGTATCAGCATCATAAGCAAAGTCTGTTCTTGTAACATACGCTTTATCACAGTATGGAAGCATCATACGATAAATACTCTCTCCACCGATAATAAAAATATCTTCATCTTTATATTCTTCAAGTTCATCTATTAATTCTTCCTTGCTTCCAACAACGATCGCTCCTTTGGCATCGTAGTCTTTATCGTGTGTTAAAACAATATTAGTTCTCTTTGGAAGCGGCATTCCATTTGGAAAGCTTTCTAAGGTTTTACGTCCCATAACAACAACTTTTCCTGTTGTCATCTGACGGAACATCTTCATATCATTGGGGATATGAACTAAGAGTTCATTATTCTTTCCGATTCCCCAGTTCTTATCTGCATTTACAATAAGGTTCATTTGTTTTCTCCTTCTTATATCGCAATTGGAATATCTTTGATCTGTTCTCCTGCCTGATAATCTTCGATCTTGAAATCATCTGTTGTAAATTCATAGAAATCTTTGACTTCTGGATTCAGTGTTACTTTTGGTGCAGGATATGTCTCTCGTTTGATCATTTCTTTAATAATCGGAATATGACGATCATAAATATGGGCATCTGCGATCACATGTACTAATTCTCCTGCTTCCATATCACATACCTGAGCCATCATATAAACTAAAGCTGCATACTGTACAACATTCCAGTTATTTGCTGCTAAAATATCCTGTGAACGCTGATTTAAGATTGCATTTAATGTCAGTTTATCATGTCCTGGCTTCTTTGTTACGTTAAATGTCACACTGTATGCACATGGATAAAGATTCATCTCATGCAGATCCTGATGAACATAAATATTGGTCATGATCCTTCGGCTGTATGGGTTATTCTTAAGATCGTAGATCACACGATCTACCTGATCCATCATTCCCTCTTTGTATTGATGTTTGATTCCCATCTGGTATCCATAAGCTTTTCCAATGGAACCGTCTTCATCTGCCCATTCATCCCATACGTGACTCTTAAGATCATGAACATTATTTGATTTTTTCTGCCAGATCCATAATAATTCATCGATTGCTGACTTGATATATGTCTTTCTTAATGTCAGAGCTGGAAATTCTTTTGACAGATCATATCGGTTTACAACGCCAAACTGTTTGATCGTATACGCAGACTCTCCATCCGGCCAGTGAGGGCGGACTTTCTCGCCTTCTGTACTTGTTCCATTCTCTAAAATATCTTCGCACATAGATATAAATACCTGATCTGCATAACTCATTCTTTCTTATTCTCCTTTTCTTCTTCCTCACTATTTGTTGTAAGCATCTCAAATCTTCGTTTGAAAAATGCGATCTTACGGTCAAATACACCTAATCTGTATAAGTTGATCACAAACATTCCAAGGATCAGTGCCAGTAACATTCCGCCTAATCCTCCAAATTTCAGACCAACATAGATCAAAAAAATTGTTGTCAGCGCAGAAATTCCCATGCTGTCTCCCATCATCTTTGGCTGCAGAACCTGTTTTAACACTAAACAGATTGCGTACACGATCAGTAAGATGATTGCTGTCTTGATATCGCCTGTGATCATCTTAAATATTGCCCATGGTATAATGACTGTACCTGTTCCAAGAATTGGAAATATATCGACAATTCCTACTAAAACAGCATAAATGAATGAATGTCCAATGCCTGCAACAAAAAATCCAATCCACAAAATTGCTATGATCACAACCATGATCTTTAACTGTGCAAAACAGTAGCTCACTAAAACTCCTACAGAATTCTTCATAAATACATCTATTTTATGTTTTACAAATCCTGGAATACATTTTTCATACCATGCAATGATCTTTTCTCGTTCTAGCGAGAACATATAAGCTGAAAATAACATAACGACAAGTCCCAAAAGTCCACTTGTCACACCTTTGGCAACTCCTCCTGCATGAGCTACCCCATAGTCTCCTGCAGATGTTGCTGCTTTCTTCAACAATTCTCCGATCGAACCACTCCACTGTTCAAACTGTTTTCCAAAGGAAAGTGGTAAAATACTTAAAAAATGTTCTATCTTCTTCTGGAAAATAATTCCCTGTCTCATAATTTCCTGTCTGATATCCGGCATATCTTGTACAAATCCGATGACCTGCAGTGCAATTCCTCTCACTGCAAAATACAAAACTGCAATGATTGCTGTTATAACAACTGCAATTAGTATCGCAGAACCAAATTTCTTCGGCAATTTTACTTTCTTCTCCAGATATTCAATCACTGGGTGTGCTATCATTGATATGATCCAACCAGCCACAAATGGCCACAAAAATGCCAGTGTCTTAGGCAATACAAAGATCAAAAGCAATGCTCCCGCGAGTATTACCAGTAATTCCATGATAATATCCAGATAAATCTCCCAACGTTTCATAATCGTATCACTCCTTGATGTAATTAGTATATCATTGAATTTTCATACCATTTTCCATCTCTTAAAGAACCATTATACGTTACAATCTCTTACTTGGCAATTCTAATCTCATCTTTCTCTCTGTCATAATAATATACATGATCTGATAAGATTTCTTCCCTATCCACAACGATACGATTTGTCTCTCTTACCATCCTGGCAAGTTCTTCTGGGGCTTTTGCATATTCATTATCTAATAAAATGATAACCTCATGAATACTGCTTGGCAGAATATAAAGATCATGTTCCATATATTTTGCAAAATCCCTCAAAACATCTTTGTAAAGGATCACGGATGCTCCGTTCATATAATCTCCATTCGACATAACAAACAATGGAATCTCTTCTTCAATGATGTGAATTGGAAGTACCGACTGAATCTTTCTCATCACTGGTGGAAAAATCTTCTCTGTGTTCTCTCTAGCATCCTTCATCATCTGATCTTTTGAAATGCCCCACATCAAAAGTTCCTTGTTTCGGACTAATGCACTTGCCATTCCATCATGATTCCGGTACGCTGCCCATCTATAAGTTACTGCAAGATCTAAAAAGCGTTCATGTGGTGTATATTTGAGCAATTCCTTATTCTTCTCATAGTTAATGACCCTGTAGAACAGATTCTTTTTAATATACTCATAATCTGAAACTTTATCCTCATCAAGGTAAAATCCCACCTGGTGTCCCTGATAAACACTTGCGATCTCTCTCATCGTCTCTTCAATCGTCTGTCCTCTTAAATGATTACGATAAAACGGTTCAAGATATAATACTGGAAGCAGATAATTCTTCTGCTCTCCGATCGATAATCCCATCATAGAAACCTGATTGTTTTTCTTAACCCTCTGTACCATAACCTTCTGATCTTCCATCTCTGGAAGATACTTTAAAATATTCTTCTCTACATACAAATAAAATTCTTTCTCGCTTAACATGGCTTTCTCCTTCCTGTTGGCCGAAAACTCATGCCATAACCCCTTAATTTCTTATTTTCCTCACTTGTTCTCGTATGTAAATATTTTCCATATAATCATACAATATTTTCCAGTTAATTGCAAGAAAAAAAGAAATTTATTTTTCAAAATTCCTTTTTCCCCACAATGTCGCATTCTGCTTATAATAATTTTATTGTGCTGTAAATTCTTTTAGAAAATCAAGCAATGTTTCCATTTCTTTTCTTGTACCGATCGTGATTCTTAAATAATTATCGATTCTTGGCTGATCGAAATAACGAACATAAATCTTTGCTTTCTTCGCTGCTTCAAAAATCTCTTTAGCAGGAACACGCTCATGCGTAGCAAAGATAAAGTTTGCCTTAGAATCTGCAAAATTAAATCCGATCTTTCTCATTTCTATCTGGAACCATTCTCTTGTCTCAATAATTTTCTTTCTTGTCTCCTGAAAATATTCTTCATCTTCTAAGACAGCTGTTCCAAGAACAATAGATGGCTCATTCATCGTATAAGAGTTGTAGGAATATTTCACATCATTCATTGCCTTGATCAGTTCCTTATTACCGATCGCATATCCGATACGAAGTCCTGCTAAAGATCTTGATTTGGAATATGTCTGAACGACTAAAACGTTATCATATTTTCTTGTCAGTTCTTTTGCTGTGTCACCACCGAAATCAATATATGCTTCATCAACGATCACGACAACATCCTGGTTATGTTTGATGATATCTTCTACAACATCTAAGGATAAAAATGCTCCTGTTGGCGCATTTGGATTTGGGAACACAACTCCGCCATTTTCCGCATAATAATCTTCTTTCTGAATCTCAAATGCAGCATTAACTGCTTTCTTCTCATATGGAATTCCAAATAATTCTGCCCATACAGGATAGAAAGAATATGTGATATCTGGGAAGAAGATTGGTTTCTTGCCGTTGAAAAATGTCATAAATGCAACAGCAAGCACATCATCAGATCCAACTCCTACAAACACTTCTTCTTTATCAAATCCATGATAAGATGCAATTGCTTCTACCAGTTTGGTTGCTGCAGGATCTGGATATTTGCGAAGATTTTTGATCTCGCTCATCGCTTCCTTGATCTTCTCTGATGGTGGATAAGGGTTTTCATTTGTATTTAACTTGATCACACCTTCTTCTTTTGGTTGTTCCCCTGGTGTATAAGGCTCTACTTTTCGTACATTATCTCTCCAGCTTTTCATGAAGGTCTCCTTTATCTGTATTGGCTTATTTGCGGTAATCGTCGATCAGTTTCTTAAATAATGGAAGGGCTTTTTCAATACGTTCTGTTGGTACGCAGTATGAAATACGCACATAACCTGGGCATCCAAAGCTGTCTCCAGGCACGATCAGAAGATCGTATTCTTTTGCCTTTTCACAAAATGCATTGGCATCTTCTTCTAATGCTTTCGGGAATAAATAGAATGCTCCACCTGGTTCTACGCATTCATATCCCATGTCAACTAATGCATTGTAGAATAAGTCTTTGTTCTTCTGATAAATAGAAAGATCAGAAGTTAAATCTACACATTCTCCAACAACTTTCTGATACAGTGTTGGCACACAGACATAAGAAAGTAAACGTGCGGATGCAATAAATGCTGGCAGTAAATTATCAAAATCTTCTGCTTCATTTGGTGCTACAATATAACCTACTCGTTCTCCTGGCAGTGATAATGATTTACTGAAAGAATATGCAACTAATGTATTATCATAAAAATGTGGAACATATGGCACTTCAAATCCATCATATGCGATCTCTCTGTATGGTTCATCAGAAATGATATAAATACTGTGTCCGTATTCTTTTTGTTTCTTCTCTAATAATGCAGCTAATTTCTCAATTGTTTCTCTGGAATAAACAACTCCAGATGGATTGTTTGGAGAGTTAATGAGGATTGCTTTGGTATGCTCGCTGATCGTTTCTTCTAATTCTTCAAAATTGATCTGGAATGCTTTGGTATCTGCAGAAATAACTCTTAATTTACATCCTGCTCCCTGTGCATAGACTGCGTATTCCGGGAAATGTGGTGCAAATGTAATAATATCGTCTTCTGGTCCATCAACTAATGTCTTAAAACAGATTCCAAGGGCTGCTGCTGCTCCGATCGTCATAAAGATATTTGCTGCTGTATAATTTGTATCAAATCTTCGATTTAAAGATTTGGCAATATTTTCTCTTACTTCTAACACTCCGGCATTGCTTGTATATCCGTGGATATCCACTGGATCAGATGTCTTTAACAGACGAAGTGCTGTCTTATCAATTTCTTTTGGTGCTGGAACACTTGGATTTCCGATACTGAAATCAAATACATTCTCTGCTCCAACTTCTTTTGCTCTTTTCATTCCATATTCGAAAATATCACGGATAACGGAATGCTGTTTGGATAATTCTACTACTTCTTTTGATAACATGATCTGTTTCTTCCTTTCTTTGCCATTAGTTTTATTTTACAAAAAAATGCAGAAAATTACAACAATCCTCGCTGATTGCTGTAATTTTCACTTCATTTTATTTGCAGATCATTTTATTCATCTAAAGCATCTCTTAAGCTCTTTGTAAATTCATAAACTTTTTCAGGACTTTCTTCGCCATATTTGCTGATCAGTTTCACGATCGCACTTCCAACAATAACACCGTCACAGTAAGTACTCATTTTCTTCGCCTGTTCTGGGCCTGAAATACCGAATCCTACAGCACAAGGAATCGTTGCATTTTTCTTGATGATTCCAAAGAATTCTTCAAAATCTGTTGTAAATTCACTTCTTGTTCCAGTCACCCCAATAGATGAAACACAGTATAGGAATCCTTCCGCATCTTTTGCGATCTTAGAGATTCGATCATGTGAAGTTGGTGTTACCAGGCTGATATTATCAACGCCATGAGCTGTCGCAATTGGCTGAATCTCGTCCTTTTCTTCGTATGGCATATCTGGAACGATCACTCCCTGAACCCCGCATTCATTACAAAGCTCAAAGAATCTCTCTGTTCCAAAACGATAAATTGTATTGATATACATCATCATGACAAATGGTGTTTCTTTAATCTCTTCTCTTAATTCTTTCACCATCTGAAAAATACCTTTTAATGTTGTGCCACCTGCAAGAGAATGCTGGCTGGCTTCCTGAATGACAACACCTTCTGCGATTGGATCTGAGAATGGAATTCCGATCTCGATCACGTCAGCGCCTGCTTTTACCATCGCTCTGATATTTTCTTTTGTTGTCTCATATCCATAATCTCCAGATACAATGTAAGTTACTAATGCCTTTTGTCCATTCTTTTTTCGATTCTCAAATGTTTCTCTAATTTTCATCTAACTGCACTCCTCTGTATCTTGCTACCTGATAAACGTCTTTGTCTCCACGACCGGACAGACAGATCACGACTGACTGGTCTTTGCTCATTGTTGGAACGATATCCATGGCTGCTGCCACTGCATGAGATGATTCGATCGCTGGAATCACTCCTTCTGTTTTAGATAAATATTCAAAGGCTTTGACTGCCTGTTCATCTGTGATACTTACATACTCCGCTCTTCCGATTTCATGAAGATGTGCATGTTCTGGCCCGATTCCTGGATAATCAAGTCCCGCAGAAATAGAGTATACAGGATCGATCTGCCCTTCTTCGTTCTGTAAGAATAAACTCTTCATTCCATGGAAAATACCTTTGCTTCCTTTGGCGATCGTTGCTGCATGATCTAAGGTATCAATTCCACGCCCAGCTGCTTCTGCACCGATCAGTCTGACACTTTCATCTGGGATAAAATCATAGAACATTCCCATCGCATTGGATCCACCACCAACGCAGGCAAAAACTGCATCTGGAAGTTTTCCTTCGGCTTCTTTCATCTGTGCTTTTGTCTCTTCTCCGATGATCTTCTGGAAGTCACGCACCATGGTTGGATATGGATGAGGACCCATTACAGAACCGATGCAATAAAATGTTGTCTCAATATTTGTAGCCCAGTCTCTCATGGCCTCATTGATCGCATCTTTTAAGGTTCTTGTTCCGCTTTCTACCGCATGAACTTTCGCTCCAAGGAGTTCCATACGATAGGCATTTAAACTCTGGCGTTCCACATCTTCTGCTCCCATATATACAACACATTCCATATCAAATAATGCTGCAACCGTTGCTGTGGCAACTCCGTGCTGTCCTGCACCTGTCTCTGCGATGATCCTTTTTTTGCCCATTCTCTTTGCTAGTAAGATCTGTCCTAATACGTTGTTGATCTTATGAGCACCTGTATGGTTTAAATCTTCTCGTTTTAAATATACTTTTGCCCCACCAAGATCTTTTGTCATCTTCTCTGCGTAATATAAAAGAGATGGACGGTTTGCGTAATCTCTGTATAACTGACGTAATTCAGATAAAAATTCTGGGTCATTTTTATATTTTTCATAAGCCTCATTTAACTCATTTACTGCATTCATTACGATTTCTGGTACATACTGTCCACCATACTCTCCAAATCTTCCTATTTTACTCATGTCTTCCTCCTGTTATCTGCATGATTTCTTTCATTTTTTTCAAATCTTTGTATCCATCCGTTTCGATCCCACTGGAAATGTCGATCCCATATGGATGAACTTTTTTTATGATTTCTTTTATATTGTTGCTGTGAAGCCCTCCTGCAATGAAAAATGGTTTGCTGATTCCTTCTTTTGGAATCAAGTTATAATTCATTACTTTTCCAGTACCTCCATACATATCTTTTTCTTCTGTAAATGTATCCAGTAACAATTTATCGACTGGAAGCTTTTCAGCTTCTTTGATATCGTTAGTATCCTTTACTCTGACAACTTTCCAGATTTCTTTATCTGTCTGTTGTTTTAACTGTTCAACGTAAGTATGATCTTCATCTCCATGTAACTGGATCACATCTAATGGAACTTGGTTTGCGATCTCTATGACTTTCTCAATTGTTTCGTTTACAAAAACTCCAACACTTAAGATATCCTGATCTAAATCTTGGTCAAATTCTTTTGCCTGCTGTCCTGTCACATATCGTTTGCTTTTCGGAAAGAAGATATAGCCGACTGCATCTGGTTTTACTTCATTTGCATATGCGATATCTTCTTTTCTTCTCATTCCACACATTTTTACTTTCATAAGCAACTCCGTAACTGTTCCATGGTTTCTTTGATATTGTCAGATCTCATAAATGTCTCACCGATCAGTACAGCATCGGCTCCCTGTTCTTTGACATTTTTCATATCATTTTCATCTTTCATTCCACTTTCAGAAACTAAGACGGCTTCATATGGAATGAGTGGTGCAAGTTTGCTTGTTGTATTGAGATCAACATCAAATGTCTTTAAGTTACGGTTGTTGATTCCAATGATGTCACATCCACATGCGATAACTTTCTTTAATTCTTCTTCGTTATGAACTTCTACCAGACAATCAAGGTCTAAGCTTTTTGCCAGATCATAAAATTCTTTGATCTTTTCTTCGGAAAGAATAGCTGCGATCAAAAGAATCGCATCAGCTCCGAGCACCTTTGCTTCGTAAATCTGGTATTCATCAAAAATAAAATCTTTTCTTAACATTGGGATATTTACTTTTGCTCTGATATCTGCAAAATATTTGCTGCCACCTTTGAAATAATGTTCCTCAGTTAAACAAGAAATCGCTGCTGCACCTGCCTCTTCATAGGCGATCGCTGTTTCCACCGGCCGAAAATCTTCTGTGATCACACCTTTGGATGGGGATGCTTTTTTGACTTCTGAGATCACGGATAATCCAGATTCCTTTAAGGCTTCTTTAAATCCATGATTTTTATTCTTGGAATTTAACGCCATTTCCTTCATATCTTGTGGCTCAATATTATCTTTTTCTCTCTGTAATTGTTCTTTTCGCTTTTCTACGATATCATCTAAGATCATATTTCACCTCATCTATCTTGCATTTGTATATGCAATAAACTGTTCTAATTTCTCATTTGCTTTTCCAGAATCGATCATCTTGGCTGCTAATTTCACCCCGTCTTTGATCGTTTCTGCTTTTCCGATCGTGTAAAGAGCTGCTCCTGCATTTAATAAAACGATGTCTCGTTTTGCTCCCTGTTCCTTTCCAGTTAAGATATCTTTTGTGATCACTGCATTTTCATCGGCTGTACCACCGACGATATCTTCTTTCTTCGCAAGTGTGAATCCTAATTTTTCTGGATCGATCGTATATTCTTTGATCTCATCTCCATTGATCTCACAAACACTTGTTGTAGATGAGATTGAGATTTCATCTAATCCGTCATCTCCGTAAACGATCATAGCTCTCTTCACTCCAAGATTCTTCATAACATCTGCCATCGGACGAACTAGCTCTTTTTCATAAACTCCAAGTACGATATAGTTTGTCATTGCTGGGTTTGCTAAAGGCCCTAAGATATTAAATACAGATCTGACTCCAAGCTGTGCTCTGACTGGCCCTGCATATTTCATGGAACCATGATGTGTCTGTGCAAATAAGAACGCTGCTCCAACTTCATCCAAACATTCCTTACTTTCTTCTGATGTTAATCCGATCTTTGCTCCCAAAGCTTCTAAGACATCGGCTGCACCGCTCTTTGAAGATACGCTTCGATTTCCATGTTTTGCAACTTTAGCTCCTGCTGCTGCGATCACAAAGGATGATGTGGTGGAAATATTAAAGCTGTTTGCAAGGTCCCCACCAGTTCCTACGATATCGATCGCTTCTGTTTCTTCTGGAACGATCGCTGCTTTAGCTCTCATAACTTTCGCAAATCCTGTGATCTCTTCTGGTGTTTCATGATTCATCCGAAGACCTGTTAGGAAACTTCCCATCTGTGCGTCAGTCGCATTTCCTGACATGATGCAGTCCATCGCTTTATAAGCTTCTTCTTCTGTCAAATGATTTCCTTCTACGATCTTTGCTAAAAATGGTTTTAATGTTTCTTGATTGACTGCGCTCATAGTTTCCTCCTTTGTAGAATCTCCAAGTCTGATTCCTGCGATGTTTGTTAAAAAATTTTCTAAGATCTTCATTCCCATTTCGGTTAAGATGGATTCTGGATGGAACTGAATTCCATAAACCGGATATTCTTTGTGGCACACTGCCATGATCTGTCCTTTTTCATCTCTTCCGATGATTTCTAATTTATCTGGGATTGTTTCGTCGTCAATGATCAGTGAATGATATCTTGCGGCATATATTTTATCTTCTAATCCTTCGAATAAAGGATTTTTATTATCGATTGTGATCTCGCTCATTTTTCCATGCATCAATTCTTTTGCTGGAACAACTTTTCCACCATATACTTCTCCAATCGCCTGATGTCCTAAACAGATCCCTAAGATTGGGATATCTTTTCCAAATGTTTTGATCACATCTTTTGAAATTCCCGCACTATCTGGATATCCAGGTCCTGGGGAGATAACAAGTGCTTCCAGGTTTTGTAAGTTTTTGATCTCTTCAATTGTGATCTCATCATTTCGTACCACCTGAATCTGTGGATACAAAGATCCGATATACTGATATACGTTATAAGTAAATGAATCATAATTATCTATCATTAAAATCATAACTTTGCTGCCTCCTTCACTGCATTTACAACAGCTAATGCTTTATTCTTTGTCTCCATAAATTCTTTTTCTGGAACGGAGTCGTTGACGATTCCAGCTCCTGCCTGTACATATCCTTTTCCATCTTTAAATACAACTGTTCGGATTGCGATACAAGTATCAATATTTCCATCAAATCCAAGATATCCGACGGTTCCACCGTAAACACCTCGTTTTTTGTTTTCCAGCTCATCGATGATCTCCATCGCTCTTACCTTTGGCGCTCCAGATAAGGTTCCTGCTGGTAGAACGCTCATCAATGCATTGATTTGATTTTCGTCATCTCTTAATTCTCCCTGTACATCACTGACTAGATGAGTGACTTTGGAATATTTCTCAACCGTCATAAAGTTTTTGACTTCTACTGTTCCGAACTTGCTGACTTTTCCAACATCATTTCTTCCAAGATCGACTAGCATTGTGTGTTCTGCTCGTTCCTTTGGATCATTGACTAACTGTCTAACCAACATATCGTCTTCTTCTTTTGTCTTTCCTCTTGGAACCGTTCCTGCGATCGGCTTGGTTGCTACGATTCCATTTAAGACACTGACTAGCTTCTCTGGAGAAGCTCCGACGACCTGATAGTCGATGAAATCGAAGAAATAAAGGTATGGAGATGGGTTTGATGTTCTTAAGCATCGGTAAACATCAAATGGATCAACGTCTGTATCTATCTCAAATCTCTGGGATAATACGACCTGGAAAATGTCTCCGTTTTTAATATATTCTTTGGCTTTCTTTACATTTGCTTCGTATTGTTCTTTTGTAAGATTCGATGTTACTTCTGCCTTCGCTGGTGCAAATCTGTCTTTGGAAAGTGATACCGGACGTTCCATCTTGTGAAGGATCAATTCTGCTTTGTCTTCTAATTCTTCGTATTTCTGTTTTATATTATCTCCTTTATGAATGTTCTGAATGATCACGGCTTTGTTTGCTAAATGATCGAATGCAATGATCTCATCGTACATGCATAAGTGGCACTCTGGCATATTCAAGTCATCTTCTGGAACATTCGTTAATTTCTTTTCCACTTGACGGATCATGTCATATCCAAAATACCCGATCAGTCCACCTGTTAACTTTGGATAATCTTCCATCACTGGAGATTTGTATTTCTCGATCAGATCACTTAGGTACCTCATCTGGAATTCTTCTTTCTGTTTCACTCCATTGACTTCTAATCCTTTTCCAGAAATTTTAATCTCTGATCTTGGATTGATCCCGATGAAAGAATATCTTCCCCACTGGTCTTTATTTTCCACACTCTCAAGCATGAAACATGGGGTTCCTTGTTTTCTTAATGCCTGAAACATACGAATCGGTGTCATGTAATCAGCCAGCACTTCGTAAAATACAGGTACCATCTGATAATCTTTTAATAGTTCTTCAACTTCGTTTAATGTCGGATATAACATATCTTCCTCCTGATCAAAATATATCGCCATAGTTTAATTCATAGTTTGTATATCTGTAAACTATGAATTATATATAGAACCGTCTTGCATGAGCAGTGCCTTTGTTCATATTTTAGGAAACACGAAAGAATCCTACTTTGTAGATTTCCTATGAAATAAAAAAGGCCCATCGTTCCTATTGCTAGGGACGATAGACCGTGGTGCCACCCATATTTAAGAAATATCTTCTGGTTTCCTTATCTTCTTAAAATATCTTAGAAAATATTCCTCCTCACTTAAGATACTCCGCTGATCTGTAATGATCAAAGCTTTTATATCTCGTTCCCGTAACGTGGGATAACGGCGACAGTTACTAAGTTTCATAAACAGTTCTCTGTGCTCCTCACAAATCCATTCACTTATCACATATCTATGACCTTCCAGCAACCGGTCACTCTCTGTAAGATTGTTTGATAAATTACTTACTTTTGTTCATCGGATTTATCACTTTAACTTGTTAAATATTTGTTTATATTATATGAGTCGATTTTTTATTTGTCAAGAATTTTCTGATTATATTTTTTGATTCATTAAAATTTCACAAATCTCCTCTCTGCTTTTCTCTGGATTAAAAAAGACAGGAGCCCACGAAACTCCTGTCCTAAATACTCATTCATTATAGCGTAAGTAACCAAATCTCACTGTTATATTTCTATTCCTACAATCCTGATAATGTTCTCATAACAAGATCTACATCTTTATTCTCTAACTCCTGTATGATATGTAAATATGTCTTCTGCGTTGTCGTCATGCTTGCATGTCCTAATCTTCTTGCCACACTTGCAATGGATACTCCTGCGAATAACAACAAAGAGGCGTGAGTATGACGAAGTCCATGAATAGATATTTCGGAGATTCCACATTCTTTACAATGTCTTGAAAGTATATTATTTACTGTTGAATTGTATATCTTTGATTCTCCTACAAAAATTGGCTGGTCTTGTGGTAAATTCTTGATCAATTCTGAGAACTTTACCACAATCTGCCAATCTATTTGTATCTTCCTTACAGATGATTTATTTTTTGTTGGAAGAAATCCGCCTGCTCCTTTGTAGTCCCATGTTTTGCTGATGGATAGTGTCTGTCTTGAAAAATCAAAATCTTCTGGTGTGATCGCAAGTGCTTCTGAAAAACGCATCCCTGTTTTCGCTACCAGTAATAAAAACCAATCCCAATCTGGTGTCTCTTTTAGTTCTAAATCTGCTAACAATGTATGTAATTCAAATTGATTCAGATATTTAATCTTCTTTGCTCTTGGTGTCTTGCCCTTGATGATCGCTTTTCTTGTTGGATCTCTTTTGATCATTCCTTCATCCAATGCATCAAGGATCGCTCCTTTCAGCTGATGATGAAAGTCAAGAGTTGTCTGGCGTTCATGTTCTTTGGCGTAATCGTTTAGTAATTGCTGGTATGCCGTTCTTGTTAATTCTTCTACTTTTAATTCTGGAATCAATTTTTCAAGCCATTTCTGTGTCATCAGATATTTTGCCATGGTTGCTTCTCTGATCGCACCTCTTTTATAGATTTCAATCCATTGTTTGTAGTATTCACAAAAAAACTGTGTTTTATCCATATCATTTTGCATAAGCTACCTCCATTTTTATTACTTACGCTGATAATGATCTGGATTTTTAAATAAAATGCTAGCTTATCATAAATGGCTCTATCTCTTCATCCAATGTCTTTCTCAATTCCTCAAATAATTTTGCATAGTATTTAAATTTTGGAATCGCCTTTTCCTGCGCTTTCTTATAACTTGCATAATCTACAGTTGTTCTGATCGCACTTTCATTTGGAATTTCTCCATTTCTGTAATGTGTTGCTGCATACATGATATCTTCTTTGGATGCAAACCAACGGTAACAGAAATCTGTGATGACCTGATCAATACAGTCTTGTTTTGTGTCTTCGACAATATGTAAAATGGATTGTCCCTTATATTTTTCTTCATCTTTCTCAATTTCTGTGATCAAATCTGACATAATCTGTGCAATCTTTGGATTTTCTTTATTTAATTCTTCTACATACTGTTTTACTTCATCAATCTTTTTCTGTCGTTCTTCTGGCGTAATTTCTTCCGCTTCATCATCTGGTGTAACAATATTCTGGATCAAATGAATGATGTATTCATAGTCAATCTTCGTGTTACTGTATGCCATCAATTCATAGTCTTCATCAATAACTGTATCTTCTTCCTGTCCTTTTGGATCCCGATCTGCTTTTTCTGCTTTAATTTCTTCTATCACATTGAAATAATGGCCTGCATAATCATCATATTCTTCTGGTGTGATGTTATATGTTTCCATCATGCTGTCATCATATCTTGTAAATGATTTCAACTGAGCAAATAAACGGTCAAACTCCTGAAATGCTTTAGCAAATATCTCTTTTTCTTTTAATGACATTGTTGGAATCTCTTTCGGTGTCTCTGCTACAACTCTCAGTGCAGATAATGATTTACGGAATGCCGGTTCGATTTCATCCCATTCCGCTAATAATGCGTCTTTCGTTCCTCCAGCAGAATACAGTTTTACTGCATGATCCACTCTCTCTTTAAATAGTTTTGGAGCTTGGAATGTTACAATCTGCCCATATGTCTTGTTTTTATCATAAATACGATTTGTCCTTGAAAATGCTTGAATTAGGTCATGTGGTCCCATTGGCTGTCGGTCAATAAACATCGTTGACATACATGGTGCATCAAATCCCGTTAACAGACGGTCTACTACAATGACTAAATCTAACTGTTCTTTTCTGCTTTGATATTTTGAATCTTTTCTTGCAAGTCTTTTATTTAGATTCGCATTATATCCCTGAATCTGTGCCAGATCATATTTTGTTCCAAACATCTCATTATAATCATCCAGAGAACCCTGCATCTTTTGTTGGTTTACATGAGAACCTTCTTCATTTTCTGTTACTGAATATGTAATCGCAAACTTTGGAAAATCTGGAAGTATCTGTTTCATTTTTTCGTCAATCTGAAGTGATGTTTTTCCTTTTTTCACACGATTTAATAAGTCATAATATCGCTGTGCCATTTGAATAGAACTGGTTGTCAAAAGTGCCTCATAGGTCTGCCCTCTTCCATTTTGGAATCCTAATTTGTAGTAACATTTATTCAAAATATGATCCAATACTTTTAGCATATGTGTTTCATTTTCATATGCACTGACATCTGTTTCATCCGTCATCTGTTTAGGACCATTATGTTCTACCTGAAATCCTAAAACTGCACCATCATGAATTGCATTTTGAATCGTATATTTATGCAGACGTTCTCCATATAACTCTTCTGTTGTACGTGGTAAATCTCCTTTTTGTGGATATGGATTTTCTGCAAATCTTGGTGTTCCTGTAAATCCATACCATAGTGATCTTCCAAAAAATCTTTCAATTGTTCTTTTCGTTCCTGGAGTCACTGCTCTATGACATTCATCCACTACAAATGCAATTCTCAGATTTTTCATCTTTGTGTATTCCGGAGTTCCTTCTTTTAATCGTTTTGTGATCAGAATCTGTAATTTCTGAATCGTTGTAACAATCACCTGTCGGTCTGCAGATTTCAGTTTCTTCTTTAGATCATTTACATTGTCTGTTTCATCTACATCAATCAGATCATTGTTTGCATAAGCCTGAAATGCCATTGTTGTCTGTGTATCGAGATCTTTTCGGTCGATCAGGAAGATTGCTTTATCAATCGATGGAATATCCATCAGTAGATTTCTTGTTGTTTTATAAGATGTCAATGTTTTTCCTGAACCTGTCGTATGCCAGATAAACCCTGATTTCCCATTCTTAGAGGCTTCTCTGACTGCTTCAATCGCATGAATCTGATATGGACGTAGTAAGATCAAACGTTTTGCATCTTTATCTAATACTGTGTATCTTGCGATCATTTCATGGGCTTGTGGAATACTTAATACACTTTTTGCAAAATCTATGTAGTCCGATACTGGATTATTTTCTTGATCTAACCATCCACTGACAAATTTCTCATTTAATTCCGTATCACTTGCTGCAGAAAAATATTTTGTATTCACTCCATTACTAATAACAAACATTTGAACTGCGGAGAAAATCCCTGTAAATTTACCTTCTCCAATGTATTTTTTAATCTGTCGAAAACCATCCATATAGGAATGTTGTTTGTTTTTTAATTCGATATGGATCATTGGAAGACCATTAATCAAAAGTGTAACATCAAATCTTCTGTCCCTTGCTGGCATGTTGCTGTTTTCGTCTGTGTTTAATGCACTATACTGGTTAATTATTTCATAGACACTGCTGCCACCTGCTATATGTTCGTGATTCATAACAACGAGATGTAAACGTTTAGTATCTCTCTGAACATGGACTTGCACTTTTCCATTTTCTCCTACTAACCATTCTCCTGCTTTATAAAAGGAGGAAAACTGTAATTGATTCTTTACCTGTTCAAATTCCTGATCTGATAGAGGTTCTCCATCAAGGCGATCTTTATTGTTTTGCTCTAAAATATATCTAAAGTTTTCCCATAGGTCTGCTTCTGTTTTCAGATCTTTACGATACGTCCACTGTGAATCACCGTAAACTAACTGTTCGATGAGTTTTTGCTCTATCATTGATTCTAATTCCGGCATGGTGTCCTCCTTTTTTGTATCTTGATTGTCGAATTTTTGTTTATTTGAAAATGTTTTTAATATTTATTTATATATTTTTATTATGAATTGATTGTGTTTTCTGTTTGTATGTTCAAATTTTATTATTTTTTGAATGTTTTTACTTGCACTGGTGAAGGGTGATAAGGTGGTCAAGGTTTTTAAAATACACTCCAATTCGCATCTGCTCTTCCATATCTGTTGGCATCATTAATTCTAATCTTTTCAGTTCGCTTGCTTTCACCAGAGGTTGCCCAGTACCAAATGAAAGTCTCTTAATATCGAACCGAATAAGCAACTGATAGAGAAATTCTATATTCTGTGATGCCTGTATAAATACCGTATTATCGCTGATTTTAACCTTTCCCGCATGCCGATATAAACTACCTGCATTTGCCCCCACACGAGCTGTCAAGATAAAATCTCCTTCATAATCATACTCATCATCATATCCAATCACAGAAGTAGAACCGAGAATCGGATACTCACCAGACGAACCTTCTTTATCAAATTTACTCTTACCAGTATCTACAGAATCAACCACATCTGACAACTTACGCTGTTCCCAAGTTAGTTTAATTTAGTTATAAAAAAAGATACTATACAGAAGAAAAACAATATTTCAAAATATATTTTGCATATAAGTACTAACTTTGATGATAAAAGAATAAAAATAGAAATCTATAGAACAGAAATAATGATAAAAATCTGAATTTAAATGAATCAAAAGTACGTTTTATGATGAAATTTCACTTATTTTAGCGTAAAATTAAATTTACAAAATGAATTATACAAAAGCTTGCGCTGTGAAACAGTGTAAGTGAAAACATGTTATAATGAATAAAAATTATATAGAGAAGAGGAGTATAAACGTGGCGGAATTAGAGAATAATAAAGACTTAATGAGTGTATTATGGAGTGGTGCAGATATCCTGCGCTCAAAAATGGATGCAAATGAATATAAAAATTATCTGCTTGGGATCGTATTTTACAAATACCTGTCAGATTCATTCCTGATTAAAGCTTATGATCTGATTTATGACGAGAAACCAGAGACACTAAAGATTGCGTTAGATGCGTATAAAGAAGCAGTAGAAGATGAAAGTGGAGAAGAATTAAAAGAAGAAATTCGTTCAGAGTTTCATTATGTAATTGAACCAGAACTTACATATACAAGTTTTGCACAGGCAGCAAATGACAATTCATTCAATAGAGAACAGTTGCAGAAAGCATTTAATAATATCGAGCAAAGTGATGAGATTTTTGCAGATTTATTTGCAGACATTGATTTATATTCCAATCGTTTAGGAACAGGGGATCAAAAGCAGAGTGATACAGTAGCAAGTTTGATCAAAGAAATCGATAAAGCAGATCTATTAAATACAGATGCAGAAATTCTGGGGAATGCTTATGAATTCTTAATTGGACAGTTTGCTTCTGAAACTGGGAAAAAGGCAGGAGAATTCTATTTATAGTGTTTTTCGAGAGTGTTCAATTTAGGAATAAGGATGAGTGCCTAAATTATGAACACGGAATGAAGTTCAGAGAAAAGAATAAGAACTGTTTTTGCTACAGAAAAAGTGAACACAGAAAGTTAGGATAAGGTTGAAAACCTTTTTATTTTTTAAAATAAAACGTGTAGACGATACATTATTAATGATGTATAATAAGTGTAACGATATTTACGTTAAATACAAGAAAGGGCTGTGACTTATGAACACAATGACTTGGAGAGATATGAATGGATAAACTGATTGATATTAACGCGTATCCCGTAAAGGATACCTTGAAGATCCTTCTTCAGGATAAATCAACGAAAAAGAACATTATCTGGGCTACAGACATTTATAGCGAATATGGTCCAGGATTCAACGATAAGAACCAAATTAAGCTGTCGTTGTTTAATGGGACGAATGCGTTTAAGCTGCGCCCTCGTATTAGTAAGACTCTTGAGGAACAGCAGGAACGTACCCGTAAAAAGGCTGAGGTTATGACTCCTGTGTGGCTTTGTAACAAGATGAACAACCACACGGATGAACAGTGGTTTGGTCGTAAAGATGTTTTTAATCACGAAAACGACGATAATACATGGACAGTCAATGAAGACAAAATCATTTTCGATGGAAAACGCACGTGGAAGAAATATGTGGATTCTCGAAGACTTGAAATTACATGTGGAGAAGCTCCATACCTGGTATCGCGATACGATACGACGACTGGGGAGCTGATTGTCCCTCCAATTCGAAGAATTGGCTTTTTAGACCGTAAACTACGCGTCGTAAACGAAAATACGTCCACAGAAGAAGAATGGCTGAAATGGGCGATTAGAGCGATACAGAGCTGTTATGGTTACGAATACCAGGGCGATAACCTGCTGATTGCCCGTATCAATGTTCTTTTATCGTTCTATGAGTATTTTACTGATCGATGGCATCATGATCCGGACAAGAAGACGCTAACGAATATAGCAAATATCATAAGCTGGAATATCTGGCAGATGGACGGGCTAAAAGATACGGTTCCGCTCGGTAAACCATATGAGGAGAATCACCAGATGTCATTGTTTGAAATATTAGAATTTGAAGATGAAACAACACAATCACAGGAAACAACACCAGAAGCTGTTCCATGCAGGATCTATAACTGGAGATCGAATGAATCATTGTTGTTTATGGATTGTAAGAAGAAAGGATAAAGAGTATGAGTAAGAAGTTATTTGATTTTTGCATCGGTAATCCTCCGTACCAGATTGAACAAAACGGGCGTATGCTACCCGTATACAATGAATTCATGGAAGAAGTTTATAAAGTATCAGATGTTACGGAGTTAATAACACCTGCGAGATTTTTATTCAATGCTGGGCAAACGAGCAAAGATTGGAACAAAAAAATGTTATCAGATAAACATTTCAAAGTTCTTGACTACGCATCTAACAGCAGTAAATATTTTTCAGGAGTTGACATTAAGGGCGGTGTGGCTATCACAATTCGAGATGAAAATAAAGATTTTGGCGCAATTGGTACCTTTGTACCATCAAGAGAAATGCGCTCAGTGCTTTCAAAAGTGGTAAATAGGGCAGATTTTATTTCTTTTTCTACTATTGTTTTTACAAGTAGTAAATACGCTCTAAATAATATTTATGAGGAACATCCAGATTATAAAAAATACATTAAACACGAAGGAAGAGATAGTCAAATTGATACAAACGCATTTGAAAAAATGCCTATTTTTGAAGAACTATGTACTTCTGCTCCAGAAAATGAATGTGTTCAAGTATTTGGAAGAATAGATAATCATCGCGCATATTATTGGACTAAAGAAAAATATATTGCAGATTCTGGTAACTTATATAAATACAAAGTATTTGTTTCAAAAGTAAATGGTTCCGGTGATTTTGGAATAGCGCTTAGTCAGCCGACTATAGGAAAACCTCGCGAAGGATCAACTCAATCTTTCTTGGGAATAGGTTCGTTCGATACAGAAGTAGAAGCGGAAAACTTGCTCAAATATCTTAAAAGCAAGTTTTCACGAGCTATGTTATGTACATTAAAAATTACACAAGATAATAATCCTGTAAAATGGGCTAATATTCCACTCCAAGATTTTACATCTAAATCGGATATTGATTGGTCAAAATCAATTCACGAGATTGATCTACAACTTTATAGAAAATACAGATTAAGCGCTGAAGAAGTTACATTTATTGAAACTAATGTAAAGGAGATGGAGTAATATGGCACCTAAAATTACTATTCAAACCACAAAAAAAGTTGTGCCAATTATTTATTGCTACACAACTCCTGAAATTGCCCGTCATAACGGTTGGGTAAAAATTGGTTATTCAGAACAAGATGCTGAGAAACGTATCGGTCAGCAAACACATACAGCGGACGTGGAATATCATATTGAATGGTCGAAAAATGCTACTTTTGATGATGGTTCTGGCGAACTTTTTAAAGACTCAGACTTCCACGCATATCTTGTGAAATGTGGCATCAAACGCCAAAAAGGTACTGAATGGTTTCAAATTAGTCCTACTGAGGCTAAGGCAAGACTTGATGAATTCCGTGAAAATAGAGGAATTAAGAAGGCTGACGGTGTTATTCCATACCGACTTCGTAATGAGCAAAACGAAGCTGTAGAACGCGCACAGGATTATTTCACAATTCATGAACGCGGAGAATTCCTATATAATGCAAAACCGCGTTTTGGTAAGACATTAACGGTATATGATCTTGCTAAGAGAATGCGTCTTGAAAAGGTTCTTATTGTTACGAATCGTCCTGCAATCGCAAACAGCTGGTATGAGGATTACTGCAAATTCCTTGGAACTGAATCCGGGTTCTCATTTGTTAGTGAAGTTGATGCATTGAAGACACAACCGCATGTGTTTTCACGTAAACAATATACAGATGCATTAATTAAAGGTAACGTGCGTGAAAAGTGCATTGAATTTGTTTCTCTACAAGATTTGAAAGGCTCTGTGTACTTTGGTGGACACTTCAATAAGCTTGAAGAAGTAGCCCATATGGAATGGGATATGCTTGTTATTGATGAAGCCCATGAAGGTGTTGATACATATAAAACAGATATTGCGTTTGACCGTATTAAGAGAAAACATACATTGCACCTTTCTGGTACACCATTTAAGGCCCTTGCAAACGAAAAATTCCCAGAAAATGCCATTTATAACTGGACTTATGCTGATGAACAGAAAGCAAAAGCAAACTGGAAGTCAGTAGATGGAGATCCAAACCCTTATGAGAATTTACCTCAGCTAAATATGTACACATATCAGATGAGTGAAATTATTCGGGAAGAACTTAGTCAAGGCGTTGAGGTAAACAGCGAAACAGAAGAATATGCTTTTGATTTAAACGAATTCTTTGCAACAAATGAACGTGGATTCTTTGTCCATAACAGTTCAGTAGATAGATTCTTAGATGCTATGACAATGCAGACTAAATTCCCGTTTTCTACACCAGAGCTTAGAGATGAATTAAAACACACATTATGGCTTCTTAACCGTGTAGATAGTGCCAAAGCACTTGCAAAGAAACTTGAAAAACACCCTGTATTTAAGGATTATAAAGTAGTTCTTGCTGCAGGTGATGGACGTCTGGATGAAGAAGACGAGGTGTTAAAATCCTTCGACAAGGTAAAAGATGCTATCAATACTTATGACAAAACAATTACGCTTTCTGTAGGTCAGTTAACTACTGGCGTAACAATCCCAGAATGGACGGCTGTAATGATGCTTTCAAGCATTAAGAGTCCGGGATTATATATGCAGGCTGCATTTAGAGCACAAAATCCTTGTCTATTCTCAAATGGTAGTGGATTCTTCCGTAAGAAAGACGCCTATGTGTTTGATTTCGATCCGGCAAGAACACTTATCATTTTTGAGCAGTTTGCAAACGATTTATCATCCGATACGTCTGGCGGAAAAGGCGATACCGGGACTCGTGAAGATCATGTCCGCGAGTTGTTGAACTTCTTCCCTGTTATCGGTGAAGATGAGGATGGTGAAATGATTGCACTGGATGCGGCAAAAGTACTGTCTATCCCTAGAAAGATTAAATCTAAGGAAGTGGTCCGCAGAGGATTTATGAGCGACTTCCTGTTCCAGAATATCAGCAATGTATTCCGTGCTCCACAGGCTGTTATTGATATGATTCAGCAAATGGATCCAGCCAGAGACCCAGGCTCTCTTGCAGGAGTTACTCCTTCTACAGGTAAGGAGTTGGATATCAATGAAGATGGTGAAGTCGAATTGCCAGACGAAATGGTTATTGGAGAGGCTACAGAACTCTTTGGAGAAAAGATTTTTGATAATGTTGACGTGCATGACACTCTAAACGATATCATTGAATCTACTTCTGATAAGCCTCAAACAAAAACAGATATTGAAGCACAGAAACAGCTTGAACAGCTTAAAAAAGCTTTCAAAGAACAAGTCACAAAACCTATTATGGATACAGCAACACAGAAATATGGTGATGATATGTCATCTCATGCTGCAAAAAAGATTGAAAATAAGATCAATACAGTGGCGGAATCTACTCTTGAATATGAATTCGGTAGCTATCAGGTAGAACAAAAAGCGCTTGAAGCTGACAGACAAAACGAAATTGCTGCGGCAACATCTGAAGAAGAAGTTATTGAAATCAATAACACCTTCGATGAAAAGCGAAAAAAGGCTTCTGAGGCGTTTAAAGAGCGAATGGGTAAAACTATCGACACTATGGTAAAAGATGCTGGAGAGACCGTTGTACGCGATGTAGAGACCGAAAAGAAGGAAAAGACTAAGCGTACCATTGAAGATTCCATTAAAGACCATTTACGCGGATTCTCACGCACTATTCCGTCATTCTTAATGGCATATGGTGATGACGATACGACATTAGAAACTTTTGATCTTATTATTCCTGACCAGGTATTCATTGATGTTACAAGTATTACTTTAGATCAGTTCCGCTTCTTACGTGATGGTGGAGATTATCCAAATGAAGAAACAGGAGCAACTGAGCACTTTGACGGGCATTTATTCGATCCAATTGTGTTTAACGATTCAGTGAAAGAATTCCTCGGACTTAAGATTAAACTTGCGGATTACTTTGACGCAGCTAACGAAGAAGACATCTTTGATTATATTCCGCCGCAAAAGACAAACCAAATCTTTACACCGAAACCAACGGTAAAAGATATGGTTGACCGTCTTGAAAGAGAAAATCCTGGCTGCTTTGATGATCCTAATAAGACATTTGTTGACCTTTATATGAAGTCTGGTATGTATATTACAGAAATTGTGAAACGTCTGTATCAGAGCGAATGCATGAAAGCTCTATACCCCGACAGAAAAGAACGTTTGAATCACATCTTTGCTGAACAGGTATATGGTCTTGCTCCAACGGAAATAATCTATAGAATTTGTCTGGCGTATATTATGGGATTCAGTGATGAAATCAAGATTGAAAAATACAATATCAAGCTTTGTGATGCGCTAGAATACGCTAAAAACGGTACTCTTGAAGACAAGTTAGAGGAGTTATTCCCAGAGCTTGCAAACAAGGAGGGATGTTAATGCCAAGACAGAAAAAAGACGCTAAGATTTTAAATATTAAGTTGGCAACAGCAATAAATGAAAAACTTGAACGCTTCTGTGAAGAGTCGGGGCAATCTAAAACGGTTGCTGTGGAGCGCTTTCTTGATAAGTGTCTTGATGAGTATTTCGAAAAACCGGAAGATCTTCGAAAACCTAATTAAATAATATACTAAGCGGAACTGGTTCTGGCGTAAAAATCAAGCCGTTCCGCTTTTTTAATAAAGGAGGTGTAAAATGACCCCATACAACAGAATCTTTCAACTTCATGCTGAAGGAAAGAATAATTCAGAGATTGTTCGTATTATTGGTGATGTATCAAGAAAGACAGTGATTACCGCATTGCAGCTTGCAGATGAACTAAAGTTTGTATATTCATCTGAAAAGGCTATGTCAGATACTGAAATACATAGGGCTTTGCACCCTAAGAAAAACAACGCAAATCGAGTTCCGAATATGGAGAAAGTAATCTTTATGATTGGCCTTCCAGAAATGAGTATAGCTAAAGCATGGGCTGTATATTGCGATGATTGCAAGAATAAAGGTGTTTCGCCGTATAGCAAAGCTCAATTTCAAAATTTGGTTAATGATGCTAAGAAACATATTGTTATGCCAGAATATAAATCAATTCTTGCGTTTAGGTATATTGCAAATGCAATCGAGGGGGCTGAACAGTCCTATGGCTTACTAGCTGCAGAAGTAATGGGAAGCAATTATGTTGCTGCAACACTAATTTCAAATAAGAAAACTCGAACTTGGATTCATGGACTAATAAATATCATTAGGCAATTAAAATATGTACCTAATGAGTGCGTTTTTGTAAGTCATCTATCGTCTTCTATAAAATCGCAAACAGAAGACTGTTTGCAATTCTATGGTATGACTTTGAAGGAAAGGGATAAGAATTTACAAACGCATTTGCCAGAGATAATGGAATCTATTATTCGTGAATATCAAGAACAAGAGGAGTTTGCAACCTCAATCTTTGTTGCGAGAACGATTTGTAATAAGCATAATAGCGATAATTATTCTAAATCAAATAGTTTTACTATTTATGATGCATTTTCGACTGAAAAACATGTACTTCATAAAATACCATTTGAAGATTATAATCTAGTTGAATTTAGAACTGTATCTCCACAATTTAATCACGTCCAAATTGATAGGATGTATTATTCAATTCCATTTGAGTTCAGACATGAAAAATTAACAGCATATGTGTCGGAATATAATGTGGAAATTCATAGGGATGGGAATGTGTTATGTGTACACGATAGATTGACAGGTCGTCCTGGACAATATCGAACAATACCAGAACATTTGCCAAGTAAAGAAGACATTCCATGGAATGAACCGTCGGGGAAATCGTTTAGAAAATGGGCAGATAAAATTGGTCCATATACACGTAGAACTATTGATTATTGGTTAAATAGAGCGCTTTATGAGTCACAAGCATACAAAATGTGTAATACTGTCTTGCATTTGTCATCTCAATATACTTCAGAAGCTCTTGAGAGTGCTTGTAAGGCTGCTTGGGAGCATAATGCGGTATCTTATCACTTTATTGCTGAGAGCCTGAAAAACAACTAATAAAACGGCCAGAGGACTATATCATCTTCTGACCGTTTTTGTTTTAACTGAATATTTTTCTTGTTTTAGTTGAAATTTCACTTTTTAACTTATGATTTTCTTCTGATAATTCGCTGATTCGTTTTTGTAAACGTTCGATTTCAGAGTTTTTACCTTCTAAAGAAGTGGATAGCTCTCGGTTTTGAATTCGCATAAGCTCTAAATCAACATCTCGTTCCATAAGCTTTGTAATTTCTTCTTGAAGAAGAGACTTCTCAGATTGTACCTTATCAACTTTTAATAGTGGGTTAGATGAACTTGCAATAGCTGCAGAGTGCTCTATATAGCGTTTTAACAATTGTTCATGGTTATATAATGTTGTTCTTGATGCTCCAATTTCATTGGCAATGGATTTTAACGAATAATCTGTTGATTTTAAGATTTCAACTGCATTTTCTTGCTCTTCACGACGGTTTTGAATTACTGTTTCCACTTCAACGAGACGTTTCTGCATAAACGGTTTAAGTTCATCAAAATCTTCGTCGATAGCTTTTAAATTTTCTCTAATTAGTTCTTCGTACTCCATGTAATGGCCTCCTTTTCAATGTTATCCATATTTTCAACGATAGGCTGTACTTCGGGATGAATTTCATAAACACTTTCAAAACCATCACGTTTAATAACAGCTTTTAAATCTTCTAATTCTGGAATGAGACGTTTTTTTGTGATTGTGTAAAGCATATTTGTTTCTTTTTCAACTTGACGCATATGACCACGCTCTTTGTTGATATTGATCGTTTCTTGTAATTCTTTACATTGCCTATAAGTTACGTCGGCCATGTAATAAAAATGAACAATATTTGGACATACGCCATATGCACAATAGAACTCATTTGTTTTTGCGTCCATACTGCATTCTCTCAGTTGAGAAGACTTGATGCACACGCCGCCAGTCTTTTGGCGGATAGGGAGTTTCTTTGCCAAAGTTTCACAGATTTCCTCCAAATCGGTGGCAACCTTAAAATTATTTTCTTCAATAAATTTTTTGATGCTCTCTGAAAGACCTTTATTATCACCGAGGATCTTGGTTTTTCCAGATGCTACTTCTCGCAATGTCTTTAATGAGAACTCCATATCTTCTTGAGGAGAACTCTGTGGTAGCATATGGTAACGGACCATATCGCTTGTAAGATGAGACATAAATCGTTGAATGTATTCTAATGGAACACCTTTATCTGCAAGTACTGAGCAGCAATGAAAGCGAAATTGCTGTGAGTCTGGAAATGTAACTGTATTTACCTTTTCGGACAATGTTTTTCCTGGTCTCGTTTTCCCATTTCGGACCATGTTTGGTACCCCTGGGTTAAAAACGTGTAGGGTTGGATATTTATCGGGCGCAAGATTGACAGCCTCCAATAACCCCATATTATCTAGTTTAATAAAGAAGCGAAAAGCAGTGTGTTTAAACGTTTCACTATTGAAAGGAAACGACTTTTTAGACGGATTTTTCCCACCCATATAAAGATAATCGAGATCAAATTTTTGTCGTCTTTCAGCATATATCTGAATGAGAATGTTGTAGGCTTCGTACGTTAGTTCATTAACATAAGTGAGGGCAGATGTCGAAGTGTTATTGCCGTTTTCGCGTTTCCAAGTCGAGTATTCGAGATAATGTGCTTCCTCACCATTAAAGATGCTTGTTGTGTGTATACAACCAACTCGAAGACCAAGAATTTCACCAATACGCAACCCCGTCTGAGATAAAATAATGTACAGGCAAGCCGTTCCTCTGTCGTGAAGCGCTTCTGTTTCGTCATTCATTATTTGAATGCACGCAGATACAAGTTGATTAAAATAATCTTTTGGAATATCTTGCGAACGATGAGCATACTGATATGCTTTAAATGCTTTTGGATCATCTTGTTCAAAAAGATTCAATAATCCTTTTGAAGCTACATCCTTAAAATTTGCACTATACTGCATAAAAAACGTCTTTAAGGTTGTTTTAATTCTGCGCAGTTGTACAACCGAAGAAGTATCTCGGATCATTGTAAGATAGCCTTTTACAATTGGAATGGAAATATCTTCAATGTTATATACGTGATACTTATTTTCAACTTCTAAAAGAAATGTTTTAATTGCATAAAATTCCTTGTGGATTGTTTGAATCTTCGTTTTGTTTTCTAGGATAGAGAGTAAAACGTAGTTTTTTACGTCATCCTTAAAAGCACTGTTTTCCATCAAACCAAAATTAAATTTTAAACTTTTTTTCATAATATTTAGATTTGATGCAAGTGAAAAGTCCCATAAATCATCTGAATAATAGATGTCAAATTTATCGAAAGGCAGCTTATTTAAAGCTTTTAGAGCGTGAATATATGAATTTGACTGTTTTGAATTCAGCGTAAAATCATTAAGAAGTGTATAATTGCACTGTAATTCGGTTAAGTATATTGCGTTACTTGTTTGCATTTTCAACAACCTCCTTTTTCTTTAGAATTTCTTCAATATAGCGGAGCATTAATCTTTTAATGTTTACAAGATCTTCTTTGTCATGTGGAACTGTCGCTACTTCGATTTTCTTATCTAATATGCGAACTTGTTCTTCGAAGTATGGCAGACGTGAGATAGTCGTGACGAAGTTTTTGCAAAGTGGACAATCTAAGTTAATCATTACGCTACAGCTAGAATTATTACACCATCCACACCCGTTAGAGACCTCGTTTGATTCGTTTGCAATAGAATCATTTAATGATTCATAAATCTTGCCGTCTAATTTGACATCCCCGATGATTACGCCATGTAAAGCTTCTAGCATATCTCTGATGTTTAATTTCACATAATGAATATCATCTGTTGCAGTTGTGGAATGGCCCGTCAAAATACTTTGCTCTACATCCGACAATTGATTACGGATGCGATATTCTTCTGCTTTTGTCATATGAGTGTCTCGTAAATTGCTAATTGTATATTGTGGTATTCCTAATTCTGAGCAACATTGTTTTAAATAATTATTGAATGCTCCTTCACTGATTTTCTTAAAAATACCTAATTTTAATGCGGGGGCAATAAAAATTTTTTTAAGTAAGTGAGTGTTTGTGCATTGTTCTCGAAATCTATTTGTAATAGAAATAACATGACGAATTTCTTTCTCTACATAAGAAGAAATTGGCTGCTCAACCACTTCCCCAGCGGATGTCTTTGTTTCAGATAGAATAACAAATTCTCCTTTTTTTGCTGTTTCGCAAAGACAGTTTGTGTTAAGGTTAAGAATTTGAGAGCCACGGAATTCTGTTTCCAATGCAATGAAAAAAATCGAACTATATATTTCTGCTAATAAATCATTTACAGATTTTTCTTTCAGTAATTTAGCAATTTTTCCAAGTTGTTCATTTGGAATAGGACGTGCATTATTATATGTTTGATCTGATGTGTTGGTTAACGTATAAAAAATTCCTGAATCTATTTTCCCAAGATTATTGTCCGATACGTGACGCAACACGTTTCTGACATTATAAATATGTCCTGAACGTGTTCTGTTATTGTCATATCTCATTGCAATCATATTTTTAAATGCCGTAATATCATTTATAGTTATTTCTGATTCTATTCCACGATTTGTAAAAATAGACAATTGTTTACCTACTTTTAATTCGTGAATGTAATTGAAATCAATTGTAAGAATGGGGATGGGATGAAATTTTGTGTAAATTTCAACATCTGCTTTCCATGCATAGTGTTTAATCCATGATCTATAAATAGTTGATTCTATGCGAGTAAAATCAATGCATTTAATGTTAATGACTGAATCTTGTTCATATTTTTTATAACAAAATAGCCATTTATCAGAAGCCGGAACTTCTTCTATAGGATTGTATCTAACAATTGTAAAACCCGAAACAATTTCACGAACTATATATTGTCTATTAAGAATTGATGTAGGAATTCCTTCTGCTTCAAATAGTTTATCTTTTATTTCTTTGCTCAAATAGAGATAAAAAGATACAAGGACACCTGTTGAGCTATTTTGTAATTGCTCAGAAACATTGCTCATTTTATGGAAAAATTCTGCTTGAGATTTAAAAGTTGAAAAACAAAAATCTTCTGGGGCATTTATTATTTTTCCACACAATGAATTTTCAAATTCTTTGCAGAATTCATTTATAGCTGAATTGGTACGTGCATATTGATTAGCGATGAAAGAGCATACCAAATTGCGAATCATCGTTGAAGGATGACTAATAAACACTGTAAAAGTATCATTTTTTTTATCATATTTCTTCGAACACCAGTATTCTGGGTGTTCAGAGTTAAGTATTTCAAGTGCAGTATCAGATGTTAAACGCGTTCTGCGGTTTGTATTTACACAGGCTATACTAATTAAATGATTGTCTTTCAACAGTGATTTCTCGTGTAATTTATTGATGATTCCGAAGAAACAAAGGCAAGTAGAACGATACAGAGTAGTATTTTTTTTAGAAAGCTTGCATATAAAATCCTTTGCGTTTTCTGAAGTAATACATGAGTGTTTGTTGAAATAATTATTACATAAAAAATCAATCCCACGAATCAAGTTGAATTTTGAACTGGGCGCCATATCATCTGAAAACTTGAGGCATTGAATGTATTCATTAATAGCTTTTTGGGTATCTTTATTAACCTTGATATTATCATCGAGGCTATAACAGTATATAGCAAGCGCATAAGGTTTATCTCTATCCGAAAAAAGAGAAGAATCATAAAAATCTTCATAACGATCATCTGTGATTATATAGAATAAATAATCCAATTTTGCAACCAATGTGTTAATACATGAAGAAAAATCCTTTAATCGCTGTAAGTGCGGATCTTTGAAATAATTATTTTGTGCCGCATAAATTAATAGTGATACAAAATTCTTGCGAATTCCTGCTTTACTCCAAGTTTCAACTGTATCACGTAATATAGTTGGAGTAAGATCACAGATAGACTTATCAGGATAAACACGGCATAATGATTGAAGATCAAGGCTTGGGTTTTTATAGTCTGTTCGCGTTAGAAAATATTCGCGTATCACTTTACGTGTCATATCGTCTGGAAGTTTTGAAAAGTTAATACTTTTATCGAAAATCGATACATTAATAGTTGCCAAATTATTCACTCCTTTTTAAATCTGGTATAACTTCATACATTGATTCAATTGCAGCTGTTTTCAATTCAATTTGATCTGATATCGTTGGTTGAAAATAGCACATTACTGATCCTAGGCTGCTATGACGAAGAAGTTCCGCCAACTTAACAGTATTTACGCCGCGGTATTGGACATTAAACATTGCAAACCCATGACGGAAACGATGGTTTAGGTTGCTTTTTCTTTTGTCCTGGTCTACAGGAATACCCACAGCTGAAAAGATATTTCTTAAGGTGTTATTCCATGTACTTGCACTTATTGGAGTACCGATTGAATTGATAAAGATATAATAATTATCATCTTCATATTTATCTGAAGGTCTAACGCGGTCTGCGATAGTGCGTTGATAGTATCTATCATGACATGTTTCACGCGCTTTGCTATGCGCTTCTTCGATGTATTCATCAATCAAATCAAAGAGGTCTTGAGGAACGACAACAAATTGATATCCGTTATTGTAAAGATTATATTCATCTGTTTGATACTGTTTTTTACTTATCACTTTCATGCACGATTTTGCATTTTGATCTTTCGCATCTGAAACACGATTGCGAATATAAGCTATAGGGACATATCCATTGTTTGTTCCTGAGAAGCCACAGCGGGGTAAATTACTTGCATTTTCCATAACTAAGTCATCTGCCGTCAATCCTAAAACTTCACCAATACGTAAGCCACATTGGAACATGAGACGAATGATAATCTCGGCCATTAGATTTTTTTCGTTGCGAACATATTCTAAAATTTGAGTAAATTCATCTATTGATATATACTTCGGCACTTCAATAAATTTTTTTGATTTTCTATCGTTCATGCGGTAGGCAACATTTTTTGCATTATAGGTTTCATCTGTTTTATGTAACGGTGATATTTTTCCGGTAGTTTGAAATAGAGGATGGTTTTCAATTCCTAAATATTGTAAATAACTACGATATACAGAAAGATAGCCGTTTACTGTGTCATTAGAACGAATAGTGGATAAGTTTAATGTATATGTTTGCCCTTGAGGGTTATATCCGTGTAGGAAGTATTTCAGTGAAACAACATCTTCGGGAAGGAAATCGACTAAAGACTTTCTAATTAACTCTTCGAAAGCAAATAAGAACTTTAAAGCTACATGCGCTCTGATTTGAGTATTTACAGATTTTTCAGACAAAACATTGTTGATGTATGAAAAAGCATCAGATTGTACTTTCATATTACTATCGTAGTTTAAATAATAAGGTTGGCCTTTGCGAGATACAACAACGGCACGGGGACGAATGATATCTACAGTAGTATCATTGTCATCAATTTGGATAATTCTTTCATAGTATGATTCGTTTCCTAATTTATATTCATTTATCGTTATCATAGTTATACCTCTCAACTGAACATAATATAAAAACATTGTATATAAATATTTTAAAATTTAATATGATTTCGGTCAAGTAAAAAGTGAACAAAGTATAAAATTATTATATACACTAAAAGTGTGTAAAATAATTAGTCATCGTCTCAAATAAGTAAACTACAATTTATGACATTGATAAATAATATTCTAAGGGGTAAAATTAAAAAAAGTCCCATAAATAAAGGGTTTTTGGCATATTTAATGTGATAAAAATAAATGTTGAACAAATTTAAAAACACTATACTTCTATACACCACAGCCAGTATCTAAAATTCTGACAAAGATTGCGATTAATGGACAGGAAGATAAAAGAGGATTATCTATCTATGATCCATGTATGGGATCTGGTTCTCTGCTACTAAATGCAAAAAAATATGTGAAATATCCAGAATATATCAAATATTATGGACAAGAATTAAATACATCAACATATAATCTGGCAAGAATGAATATGTTCCTTCACGGAGTTGTTCCAGCAAATCAGAAATTACACCATGGAGATACTTTAGATGCCGACTGGCCAACAGATGAAGAAACAGATTTCAATATGGTATTAATGAATCCACCATATTCCGCAAAATGGAGTGCTGCAAAAGGATTTTTACAAGATGAGAGATTTAGTGATTATGGTGTACTAGCACCAAAATCAAAGGCAGACTATGCATTTTTACTACATGGACTGTATCATTTGAAAAATAATGGAACCATGGCAATCGTATTGCCACACGGAGTTTTATTTAGAGGTGCCGCAGAAGGAAAAATCAGAGAGAAATTATTACGAGCAGGAAATATTTATGCAGTTATTGGATTACCTTCCAATATGTTTTATAATACATCAATTCCAACATGTATTATTGTGTTAAAGAAACATAGAGAAGGAAGAGATGTCCTATTTATCGATGCTTCAAAGAAATTTGAAAAAGATAAAAAACAAAATAAAATGACAGACGAACATATTGAAGAAGTATTAGAACTGTATCATAAA